>TARA_B100000686_G_scaffold355297_1_pt1 | contig 29983 bp, 26 predicted proteins | sample TARA_B100000686 | Tara Oceans TARA_B100000686 (sample SAMEA2622733) | marine metagenome | biome: marine biome (ENVO:00000447); feature: marine epipelagic mixed layer (ENVO:xxxxxxxxx); material: "saline water (ENVO:00002010), including plankton (ENVO:xxxxxxxx)" | depth 150 m | reverse complement strand
ATGTGTATGCCGGTAATGGTACCGGATTGGAAACAGCAGATTTCAGTATTTCTGTTACACCCAATGGGGGGACTGCCACTTCTGCATCTTTCCCATCCATCACAAATTTACTGGGTGCTGGGTTAAGCGGCGGTGAAACCAGCGTAAAGCTTAATATATCATATAATAATCCACCGAGCGGTACAGAATATGCAATTATTAAACCTGCTTCTGTTAGTTCTGTTTTTAACGGCATTGGAGTACCCTTATTGAATGTAGGTGGAATTCAATTTGATTTGCAGGATCTGGTGCCCCCTGTAACTACCTTTAATCCAACCAACGGAGATACACTTCTTCCGACAGATCCAATTATCATTACTTTTAGCGAAAGAATTTACTTAGCTCCAACTGGAGCCGATCTGGATAATGATAATATTGATGCATCTTTCAGTCTGGCATATACTGACGGTGCACAGGAAGCGATAGCTTTTAATGCTGTTATTGATCCTGCAGATCTTCAGGTAACAATCACACCTAACAGCAACCTTACAGAACTCCGTACTGCGCAGGTAATAATCAGCAATAACGCTTTTCAAGATGGTGGTCAGAACAAGGTAGGATTAACCAATTCGAGCTTTTTGGTGGCTGATGTAACTCTGCCTATTGTTGACAGTGCATTTATCAATTCAGATAACTCCTATTCCAATTTTTATTTTAGTGAAGCAATTTATACCTTGGGTAACGGATCCGGTATTCTTTTACCAGAAGACTTTGTGATCTCATTTACTACAGCAGCTAATACAACTAGCGCTACTATTTCTTCTATAACGCAGACCAATGGCAATGCCTTGGCAGGCGGAGAATTGAATGCACGACTCTATTTTTCTTATGATAATCCATCCAGCGGTACAGAAGTGATGACTGTAGGACCGGTTACCAGTCAGATTTTTGATGGTTTTGGTAATGCTATGAATGCAACGGCAAATGTCCAAACCTTTAATCTGAATGATATTCTGGTTCCTTCAGTTTCATTTGACCCACTGGATGGTTCAAGCGATTTATTGCCTAATGGAAACATAACCATAACTTTTTCTGAAGCTATTTTCCTTGCTCCCGCAGGAGGAAATCCGAATAATGATAATATTGATGCGTTCTTTAGTTTGGCTTATACCGATGGTGATCAGGAATCAATTGATTTTGATGCTCAAATTAATGCTGGAAAGACAGTTATAACTCTAAACCCTGATAATAACCTTACTGAGCAACGGCAGGTTCGAATGGGATTTGGCGGCAATTTATTCTCAGACCAGAATAATAATACTATTTCTGCAAGCTACAGTTTAGATTATACGGTTAAAGATATTACACCGCCAACCGTAGTCAGTTCCAGTATTGCACTTGCTAACGCCTATATATTATTTAATATAAGTGAAGGTATATTTACTAATATAGAAGGAACCGGCGCCGTAGAGCCTGGAGATTTCAGTGTAGTTTTTAACACTAATGGTGGAAATGCAACCAGTATGAGCATTATTTCTACAACAAATGCTGATGGATTAATATTGGTAGGAGGAGAATCTATAATCAGGTTGGGCATTTCTTTTGATAATCCTCCATCAGGGGTAGAAACAGCTGTAGTGTCTCCAGCCGGGATTTACGACCAGGGAGGTAATGTGCTCGATCCCGCTGACAGCGGTCAGTCATTTTCTTTTTATGACCAGTTGTCACCAAGTCTTACTATCGCAACGAATCCACAGGCTATTGATGGCCTCGTATATCCGCACATTGATTTTCTACTTACCTATTCTGAAGTGGTGAAAAATAGTAGTAATACAAGTCCTGATGCTGCGCAGATAGCAGAAATTACAAGCTTGAATTACTTAGACGGTGCGCAGGAAAATATATTGTTTTCAGGTTCAATTAATGCTGCTAACAATATAATTACCATTCGTCCAAATGCTGATATGGAAGAGTGGAGACCTATTGGTATAACTATAATTAATGGTTTACAAGATACAATGGGAAATACTGCATTTGGCTCTTCAGCAAATTACCAGACAAGAGATATCACACCGCCTGGAACACAAAACAGCATTCTGGATTCAGCAAATACAGGAATCAATATTCTATTTTCAGAGGGCCTTTTTTCAACTGAAAATGAATCAGGAGGGTTAACAGGATCTGATTTTGAAATTATTGGTTTTTCTAAGAATGGAGGAAATGCAGATACAGTAATTATTAATTCGCTAACCAGCTTTTCCGGCGTACCTCTTATTGGTGGTGAAGTAGAAATCAGGATAAATATTACACCAAACAATACTGCTGCAGGTACAGAAACGTTTAATGTTCGACCTGCTGCCGGTAGCGTTTTTGATCGTGGTGGTAATCTGTTAGATCCAAGTGGAAATACTCAATCCTTCACTCTGTTTGATCTATTATCTCCAACAGTGAGCTTTGACCCTGCTCCAGATTCCCTTATTTATCCATCAGAGACATTTATTCTTACTTTTAGCGAACCTGTTGTCAAGCTTGACAGTTCTGCAGTTACCAATACGAATCTGGAATTAATGGTGCAGTTAAAATACACTTCTGATGCAGTTGAAGATATACAGTTCCAAGCGTCGATTAATGCAATAAAAACTGTGGTTACTATTACCCCCGCCACCGAACTTGATCAGCAGCGTTCTCTAAGGGTTTCCTTTGATTCTGTATTTATGGACGGATCAGGAAATTTAGTTGCACCCATTGGTTCAAATTATACGGTAAGAGATATTACAGCACCAATTATAGACAGCGCTAATTATGCAATAGATAACACACATATAACTGTTTTAGTTTCTGAAGGTGTCTATGGAGATACTTCTGCAACTGCAGGTCTGGATACAAGCGATTTTGAAATCACGTTTCAGTCAAATGGAGGTAGTGCTCAACAAGTATCGATTGAATCAATAACAAATACATCAGGAACACAATTAATCGGTGGGGAAAGTGCCATACAGGTCAATCTTCTAGTTACCGGTTCTCCCGATGGTAATGAAACTGTAGTGGTTAGTGTAAGAGATAATGCTATCTTTGATCATGTTGGGAATGTGATGAATTCCAGTCAGACTACAACAAGATTTTCCCTTACACCTGCTCCTATTGTTCTTTCGTCTACTCTTTCTGCTGATAATACTTTTCTTCAATTAAATTTTAATGAAAATATTTTCAGCACGCATGATGCAGATGAATTTGTCGGTATCCAGGATTTCATGTTGGAGTATAATTCCAATGATGGCAATTGTGCAGAATTGACTATAAATAGTATAACAAATACAAGTAATGGATCTTTAAACAATGGTGAAGATTCGATTCGGGTCAATTTTATTCTCAGTGCTATACCGAGTGGGGTGGAAACCTTCACTTTATCTCCAGTCGATGATGAAGCTGTATTTAATATATTAGGGGTATATATGGATCCTCAAACGGTATTAGGACCTTATACGCTTTTTGACCTATTAATACCCACTTTCAGTTTAAATATCGGGAATGGTGCCCAAAATATTAGTAATGATACTAACATGGTAATTACATTCTCAGAACCAGTTCGAAATATCAATAATTCTGGTTTTAATAATGCTAATATAGATGATCGAATTACCCTTTTTAATCTCACAGATTCAATTGACGTTGCTTTTAATGCATCAATAGACAGTAGCAAAACTATCATATCTGTGATACCGGTAGATACTTTTAAAAGTGAGCATCGAATTAGACTTATTATGGATAATTTATTTGAAGATCTGGCGGATAATCCTATTAACGGTGACACCACCGTAATATTTACTATACGAGATTATATTGCTCCAGCTTTTGATAGTGTAATAATTGCTGAAGATAATAGTTTCATGGATATCTTTTTCTCAGATCAGATATTTTCATCAGACAGCAGTATTGGTGCATTAGAGTTAGATGATTTAAATATTCAGTTTGTATCAAATGGAGGAAATGCAACTCAGATCAATTTGATTGAGATACAGACCTTGGCAGGAAATAATTTGGTAGGGGGAGAGACAATTATAAGACTCATTATGGAGTTTGATAATAGTGCTAGCGGGAAAGAATATATTATTCTTAAGCCAGCGACAGCTACATCTCTTTATGATGAATCAGGAAATGTTATGGCAGTAGATATTTCTACAGACACTCTCTATCTTAACGATATTTTAGTGCCAACTATTGATACATTAAATATTTGGCAGGGAGATTATGTAGGTATCAATGAATCGACTAATATTGGACTTGTTTTTTCTGAGCCGATTGATAGTATCAATTATACATTAACAAGTAGGAGAGACACATCTTTTTCTTTCGATGCTGTACTTACTCCTGATTCGCTTGAACTTATATTGCATCCTCCGCTTGTTAGTCTGGATACTATTGATTTGGTAATTGCCAGCCTAATCGATACCACTGGATTATCTACTGTAGCGATTTCATATCGTTTTTTAACTCCTGCGTTAGGTGATTATAATACTCCACCCAATGATACTATTAGTCTTGAAGACTTAAATAACTTTATCCAGGCTTGGAATAATGATGAATTTTCTAGAGAATTAGGTCCAGTTACCGGGGAATTTCCGCACTTTAAACTTTATCCAGATGGAAAATTCGGTTTGGATGACGGTATGATTTTTACGCAGATGTGGAGATGGTCCTTGAAGCGCTTTGGGATTATAGAAATAGCTCGTCAGATTGAAGGATCTAAACCTGATTTTTCAGTTAATGACTGGACAGTAAATATCTTTCCACCGTTGAAAACTCATTCTGGACAAGTTATTGTACGATATAATAAAGATGAGTGTGTGGTTGTATTACAAAATTCTATTTCCAGTAAAAAAGGGATTTTGGTATCCAGTGCAGATTTGATACCGGGAAATCTGCTCATTGAGTATGGTTATAGAAAAGAGAATAGATCCCCTATAGAATTAAAATTAACTGAAATGAATGCATATTATTCTAGAATTGATATACAATATTCATTTATGGATCAAAATGGAATTTTAATCAGTCAAGGTGATTCAACAATTGATTTTAATCAGGTTCCGGAGTCTTTCGAATTATATCAAAACTTTCCTAATCCTTTTAATTCTTCTACCACAATTCGGTATGAATTACCTCTACCATCTGAAGTTCAAATCAATATATTTGATATTACCGGTCGTTTAATAAAAACTTTGATTGATCGTGAGTTTCAGGCTGGTTCCTTTATTATTGATTGGAATGGAGAAGATAGTCGGAATGAAAAAGTGAGTTCCGGGGTTTATTTTTATAGAATTGATGCTGGGGGTTTTTCTAAATCTATAAAAATGATATTAATTAAATAATTGTTTCATCTATTGCGCTATTTTTATCAGTGGAAGTACATTTAGGGAATCATGAAAAAAATTACTACGGTTAAAGAGCTTCAAAATGAATATAATCCTCAGGAAATTATTGATGCGATTGAAAAATCATTCAAAAAATACCGAAAAAAATTGATTTCCATTATTGGTCATCCAGATAGTCCTATACTAAAATATCATCAAAGTCAGCAGATATCATTTTTGGAAAACGATCATAATCATAATAGCATTATAAACGAAATAGTTGAATCTTTGCGTGATGCCGTTTATTTCATGACTCTAAATAAAAAAAAGCGTACCCAAATAACAAAAAGAATGCGTTCATATGAATCTGGATATGTTAATTCTATTTTGCACCGTATCAACAATTTCTTAGATGAACCTGAATTGCTTAGGAGTCCAACTTGGTCTATTCCTAATCGGAAACGCCGTAGAAGTGGATTTCCAGAATCTATAATTGACTTTTTAGAAGCACTTAGGTCAAATATAGAAGTGGAAGCAAAGTATTGGAATAGTGTATCCCGTGTGGGTTACTTGACAGGCCTACAGATATCTATGGGTAAATTTTTTATTATTCTACAGGATTTGGGAATGTCGCAAAAGGATCAAATTACTATCGTACAATCTTTATTTGATAATTTCAATGTAGACTGGGATGAAGGCGATAGGGAGAATATAAAAATGTCTCTTCAGAAACCTGCATTGGCTAATTATGAAAAACAGCATCTAGAGCTAAGGCAGGTATCAAGCCTGCCATTTTCTAAAACTCTTAATCCAGGCATGATTATATTACTGGAGGAACTGACATTACTTTATAAAAATTTTCTAAGGAGATTCTAATAGCAATATTGAAAATATTTATTCATAGAAAATTATCTGTTATGTTAATTTATCCGACCCCGAAATATTGTGGGTATTTCTATAAATATATAAGGTATCTATAGATTAGAATCAAAATATTGTTTAAATGAATAGTACAATTAGAAATCAGTTTATTTTAGATAAAAGTGTTACTTTCTTAAATCATGGCTCATTTGGTGCTTGTCCTAAACCGGTATTTGACGATTATCAACGTTGGCAAAAAAAACTTGAAGAACAACCAGTTTTATTTTCTACTGAGATCTTATATGAACAACTTAGTAAATCCCGTATTGCATTAGGAAATTTTGTAGGATGTGATGATCAGGACCTGATCTTTTTTCAAAATCCTACTACGGCGGTTAGTAATATTATTTTTAGCCTTGATTTGGAACCGGGAGATGAAGTATTAATGTCAGATCATGAATATGGTGCTCTGGTTAGAGCATGGTCAAAATGGGGATTGAGAAATCAGGTAAAAATTATTGAAAAGGAAATAACACTACCTGTTACGAATCATGAGAAATTTATTGAAGATGTATGGGAAGGAGTTGGCCCACGTACAAAAGTAATTTTTTTATCGCAGATTACGTCATTTACAGCTTTAGAGTTTCCCGTCAAAGACCTATGCCGCCTAGCACGAGATAAAGGTATCTATACTATTATTGATGGCGCACATGTTCCAGGTCATATTGATTTAAACATCAATGAGTTAGATTGTGATTTTTATACTGGGGCATGTCACAAATGGCTTTGTGCACCTAAAGGTACATCTTTTCTATTTGTTAAAAAAGAACATCAGAAATGGATACGTCCTTTAGTGTATAGCTGGGGGAAAGAGGGTGACGACCCTGAACCATCAGAGTTTTTACAGGATTTCCAATGGCAGGGAACAAGGGATATGGCATCTTTTTTAACATTACCTAAGGCAATCGAATTTTTTAAGAATTATATTGAATCAGAAAGGCTCAACTGTAAAAAACTAATCCGAGAAACAGCCATTGAATTAGCTGAATTATTTAATACGCCTTCTATTTATTCTTCTTTTGACTGGATAAATCAAATGGTTAGTCAACCTATTCCACAAAATGCTCCTCAAGATCTAAAAAAAAGATTATGGAATAAGTATAAAATTGAAATACCAACTTTTGATTGGCGTGGTCAAAAATTCATTCGTGTTTCCTGCAATGTTTATAATAATGCTCAGCAGATGGAATACTTACTTAACGCACTAAGAAGTTTGATTTAAATTTCAGGCATCAAATAATAGTGATGCATAACCTGTTTCCATTTATATTATATATTTTAATAGCTCCGGTTTTATTCGGTCAAAAAATATTATTATATACAGAAAATAATGATGTGTTTGCATCTGGAAATCCATTTACAATTGAAGAAGATAATGTAGTCTTTTGGCAGAGAGATTTGATATTAATGACTATACCGATAAAATCGTTGGAAGAAATACGCTATGCAGAAAAATCCTATAAACCTGCGGGAATTCCTTGTGTTTTATTTGGGAAATTTCTGATGGCTACAGTTTTCGGGGCATCAGTTGTAGGACAGCCAGACTATACTGTGGCAGGCTTATCCATGGGTTTAGCCTTTTATTTGACAGGAAAGGGGTTGAATTATTTTGGGGCAAAATTTGGAAGAGACATTATATATTATGATATTAACCAGCTGGATTTATCAGCACGGAAAATGATTCTTAGTTCTATCAGCATGGATTTGGAAAAACGAAAAAAACATAATTATCGCAGTGAATTTCATTATGGTCCAGAAGGTAGAAAAAAAACTTTTCTCGGACTCAGCTGGGACGGGAAAAAGCCTTGGAAAAATCGAAAAAAAGTCAAGAAAAAAATATTGCGATTTTCTTTTTTTTAGGATGCCTTTAAGCACTATACAATGTATCCTAACGGCATTGAAATATGAATCAATGCCAATTATTGATTACTTTGGTTTGGTACGCCTTAAATCATTTGAATTTCCTGTTTTTAAATCAGACAGGATGATCCTTCTTGGTATTGGTGTTGGAAAAAAAAATATAAAAAATAGAATTATTAACTTACTTTCCAAAAAAAAAGATCATGAGATTTATCAATTTTTTAATATAGGTATCGCGGGAGGAAACAAGGAGAACACAGAAATAGGAAAATGTTATTTAATAAATAAGATTTTTGATGAACAAGATAAAATATATTATTATCCTGAACTTCCATCAGAACATCCTTTTGAAGAAATGGGAATTGTGACTGTTAAAAAAGAGGTCACGAGTACCAGTTCCCGATATCTTGAATTAGTTGATATGGAAGCTTCTGAAATCTTTCGGATATGTAATGCATTGGTTCCTAACCAAAGGCATGCCTACATTAAAATTGTTTCCGATTATATGAATCTAAATAAATTCGAATTAAATAAAAATAAAATTTCAACACTTATAAAAAATAATATGAATACAATAGATTCTTATTTGCAATCCTATTATTTTGAGCATCATTAATTAAAAATTGAAAATCAATTATGTTATGAAATTAAAGATCATATTTTTTATTGTTACTATCATCTTTATCATTGGCAGTCTGGTTTTAGCCTTGATCTATAGGTTAAACGAAGATAAGGATAAAGATTAGTATTTTGTATTGAAAAACATAATGAGATTTTCCCTTTGATTGTATTTTTTAATATTCCATGATACAACAGTAGGAAATTTTCTGTTTGCAAATGATCATTTAAATAATAATGAATAAATACTTTTTTACAAGGATATTTACTTTTTTCTTTTTAATTGTTTTATTATTTGGCTCAAATAAGGGTAAAACAAAAATATTCCACCCGCCTATAAAGTTTTGTAGCATCGAATTTGAAGTGTTAAAAATTGGGAATTCCAATAATCGCTATATTTGGTTGCATGGGGATGAACAGACTGCAAACCTTGCAATTCGGCATCACGTAAGATATTACGGCGGAACTGCATTTTTGGTAAAAAGTGATGAAAGAGAGGTACCATATCTGGATACAAAGATTGATCCTAATAGAGTGTTTTCTAGGAAAGGATCTTTTAAAGCAATAAAAAAGTTTAAACCCGAATGGGCTCCTGGAACTTTAAAATTGGCATTGGACGATCTGGATCAAGACCGTAATAAATTTCTATCTACAATCTTCCCAGATTCAAACGGCGTATTAATTGCTGTTCATAATAATTTCCGAGGATATAACATAAAATCTGAGTTGGGGCGCAGTACGAAAGTTTCATTAAATCCTAAAGAAAACCCCCGTGATTTTATTATTTGTACTGATTCAGATGATTTTGCAAAATTATCTGTCGGAACTTATAATGTTGTCTTGCAAAATCGTCCACCGGAAAAAGATGACGGAAGTCTCTCTTGGGCGGCATTTAGAAATGGAGTTCGGTATGTAAATGTAGAAACGAGACTGGGATGGCTTACAAAGCAGAAAAAAATGCTGGAATTTGTTGAGAAAAGTCTTCAGTAAATATGTATCATAAATTGATTCAGAAAATTATTCGTTGGTTACCTTTTTTCCTGATGATATTTCTTTTTTTAATTGATCGGAATAATTTAATTCATGTATTAACATATATATTTATACTTTTGTCTTACACTGGAATTTTGGTATTAAAAATTTTATATGCTAAGGAAAATTGGCACAAAGAGTTTGGGAATGAAAAAACCAATGGTGATGAATTAACGGATAAATCTCATGGATTAAATAACGATAATACATTTAAAGAAAAAATTTTATAATTATATTGGAGGATATTATGAATAAAATAGATATGAAAAGTTTGATTATTGGTGTACTTGGAACAATTATATTTTTTGTAAATATAGGGGCTAATGAAGAAGGTAATATGGGTGATATAGTTGTTAATTCTATAACTATTCAAGATGATGGACATGGCGGTTTTATAACAGCTTTTAATCAGAATCAGAAAAGAACCCTTTATCTTGGAACTGGAAAAGAAAAGAATGGATATGTACAAACCTATAATAAATATGAACAACCTACTTCTTATATTGGTTCAAATAGAGACATGGATGGTGTATTGGTACTAAATGACAGGTATGGAGCACTAGGGTACACACGATCTGGGAAGAATTAAAAAAAAATGTTGGTTATTAATCGAAATATTTTGAATAGATGAAAATAGCCTTTCTTACTGCTGGTGGCATTGCACCATGTTTATCAGCATCTATTGGATCTCTTATTGAGAAATATAATGAATTGGCGCCAGAAGCAAATATGATAGGTTATTTAAATGGCTATCGGGGACTGCTTTTAGGAAAATCAATTCATTTTCCAGAAACAGTTAAATCAAGATATAATATATTATATGATTTTGGCGGAAGTCCAATAGGCAATAGTAGGGTAAAGCTAACAAATAAAGATGATTGTGAAAAACGTGGTTATGTCCAAATAGGTGAGGACCCTTTAAAAATAGCTGCAGAACAATTAGCTAAAGATAAAGTAGATATTTTGCATACTATTGGCGGTGATGATACCAATACAATGGCTGCACATCTATCATTTTATTTGAAAGAAAATGGATATGCTCTAACCGTCGTTGGTTTACCAAAAACTGTAGATAATGATGTATTCCCTGTTACGCAGACATTAGGTGCCTGGACTGCGGCTGAACAAGGTGCCATTTTTTTTGAAAATATTTCTAATGAAAATACAACTAGTACTCGGCAATTAATTATTCATGAGATTATGGGTCGTAATTGCGGCTGGTTAACAGCGCAGACTGCATTTGATTATAGGGAAAGAATGATGCAAAAAGAATTTATCCCTGAACTTCTGGTTGATCATAAAAGATGGGATATCGATGCGGTTTATATACCGGAAAAAGATATTGATTTTGATAAGGAAATAAAACGATTAACTCAAAGAATGAATGAGAAAGACGGTGTGAATATCTTTCTAAGTGAAGGTGCTGGAATAGATATGATTGTCCGTGAAATGGAAGCAAAAAATAAGGATGTCCCCCGTGATGCTTTTGGACATATCCGACTAGATGAAATTAATCCTGGACGATGGTTCGCAAAACAGTTTGCGGCAGAGCTTGATGCAGAAAAAGTTTTGGTTCAAAAAAGTGGTTATTTTGCAAGATCTGCAAAGCCAAACCAAAAGGATCTCAGACTTATAAAAAAATCAGCTTTTCATGCAGCCGAAAGAGCTTTAAATAAGGAGAGCGGTGTTGTGGGGCTTGATGATGAAAAAAAATCAGAATTGAACTTAATTGATTTTGAGAAAATTAAAGGAGGAAAACCCTTTGATCCTATGATCGATTGGTTCCAAAATATGTTGATTGAAATTGGACAATAATAAAGGAAAAGTAATTCTATGTCATATTCATTAAAACCTGGAGTGGTAACAGGTGAAGATTATAAAACATTATTAAAAGCAGCTAAATCAGGTGGCTATGCACTCCCCGCAGTTAATGCAGTAGGAACAAATTCTGTTAATGCTATTATGGAAGCTGCCGCAAAGAACAAAGGGGATGTAATTATCCAATTTTCAAACAGTGCTGGACAATTTTATGCTGGGAAAGGATTAGATGATAGTTTTGAAGCAAAAGTTTTTGGAGCGATTTCAGCAGCTCAGCATATTCACCTGTTGGCTGAAAAATATGGAATTTGTGTTGTGCTTCATACCGATCATGCAAATAAAAGCCTAATACCCTGGGTTGAAGCATTGGTTGATAAAAGTGAAGTTCATTTTCAAAAAACAGGTAAGCCGCTATATAGTTCACATATGCTGGATTTATCTGCTGAGGATATTGAATTTAATCTATCAGAATGCGAACGTATGTTAAAGCGTATGGCACCAATAGGTATGAGCCTTGAAATTGAATTAGGTGTCACCGGAGGTGAGGAAGATGGAGTAGGATCAGATGATGATATCGGTGCCGATAATCCATTGCTTTACACTCAACCAGAAGATTGTCTACGAGCGTATGAATTACTTTCACCTATTGGTCATTTTAGCTTAGCAGCTTCATTTGGTAATGTACATGGAGTTTATAAGCCTGGAAATGTAAAACTTCGTCCAGAAATTCTGAAAAAATCTCAAGAGCTTGTTCAGATGACTTTCGAAACAGGGGCCAAACCATTGGACTTAGTTTTTCATGGTGGATCTGGCTCAGAAAAAACAAAAATAACTGATGCTATTTCATATGGCGTTTTCAAAATGAATATTGATACCGATACACAATTTGCATTCGCAAAAGCTGTAGGTAAATATGTAGAAGAAAATACAAAAGCCTTCAAATATCAGATCGACCCAGTTGACGGCACTCCTTATAAAAAACAATATGATCCGCGTAAATTTCTTAGACTTGCAGAAGAATCAATGATAGAAAGATTAGAAGAAGCTTTTATAGACCTGGGTTCTGCAGGTAAATCTTTAGCAAAATAGAAAGCTTAAAGTATAACTTTTTTACTATTGATCACATATAACATAAAGAAAAAATTTGGGTTCAATAACTATTTTTATATGTTAGATTACACCCACGTAGTGGCCCTATGATTGGATGGTATATATTTTATTTGGTATTAAATTTAGGGTTAATAAATATAATATATTTGATCAATTTTAAATATGAATAGAATGCTAAATAATTTCATTGTATATGGACTTTCACTCCTACTTCTTACGGCTTCATTTCATATAGAGTCCCATCATAATGATCATAGCGATGGGTATAGCATATGTAACATTGATTGTGATGATGAGAAACATCATTCCATTACACACCAATGCGAAAAATGTTTAAATAAGAACAATAGACTGATTGTTCAAGAATGTGTTGAATTATCATTTAATGGAAATGGGATATTTTTCTATTCATTAAATGACAGCTTTGATAATGCATTAACGTATTTCAACTTATTCAGTCGCCCTCCGCCAGCTCTACTTTAATAAATAACACCATTATAATCACACTACTATTGAAGTAGTGGGAAATTAATACAACAATTATTAAAGGAGCATTTTATGCAATTTCTATCATTGCGTGCAATAAGAGCGCACGTATTTTTTTTACTGACAAGCATGGTTTTATTCACGACAGGTTGCGAAGACGATGATCACAGCCATGATGAAGAACACACAGAGGCAGCGGGTTTTGTTCTTGAGGATAAAAATGAAACACAGGTCTACAAGCAGTTAGCAGGTGCAGTTGAAGGCGGTATTGTCTTAGCAGTTGGAGACACACTCGAGCTTTCAATTCATTTTCTTGATAAAGATGATGATGAGATCGAGCATGAAGAAGAAGGAGAAGAAGATCATGAAGATGAAATAGTTGTTTCTGGTAATGACGCAAGCATTGCAATCGTAGAAGTAGAAGATCATGAAGAAGATGGTCATCATGATCATGAAGAAGAACATGGAATGGCGATACATATTATTGGCGTATCTTCAGGATCTACCAGTTTTAAACTTGAATTAATGCATGAAGGTCATACTGATTATGGTTCAACCAACAACGTCCCTGTACTTGTCAATTAATTATTTGATCATTTACATATACTTTCTTGGGCAATTACGGTCTTAGTAAGGTTTTTAAATAATATGGGTGGGGGCTATTCACAGTCACATCAACCAACATATCGTGAACTTAAGAATCCGAGTTGGTGTAATAGTGCCCACCTTTTATTTAAAAAAAAGCAATTAAATTTTATAAATAAAATCTCTTATTAGACTTCAAAATATAATTATGTTCAGAAAAAATATGGTAATTGATAAACCTCTAATATTTATATGTTTTCTGGGATTATTATGGGCTCAGGGAGCATCTATTAAAGGCGTAATCCTTAATAATGAAGATCAAACACCTATCCATGGTGCCAATATTTATTTAGATCAACTTGAAAAAGGGACTGTGTCCAGGGTTGATGGTCGCTTCATTATCACAGATTTGCCTTATACTCAAATAACCTTAGAAATTTCTATGATAGGATTCAAAGATGTGAGTAAATCAATTAAAATAGATAAGGAAAATAATAATATAGGTAAGATCTTTATGAATAGAGATACCATCAAGATTAATAAGATACTTGTTGAAGCCCATCAAGAACTTGAGCCCAAAAGTTTTTCTTCAAATATCTACATTACTGGAAGTAAATACCATAGTAATCTAAATTCATCTCTGGCAATGACCATGGAAGAAGAAACAGGCTTAGCAATTCGTTCCATGGCTCAGGGAACAACTCAGCCTGTTTTAAGAGGATACTCAGGAGATAGATTTTTACTAACAGAAGACGGTCTAACAGCTGGAGATCTTTCCAATACTTCCGTTGACCATACTGTCAGTATGGATATGGCTTCATATAATAAAGTGAGAATCATTCGTGGACCAGAGGCACTACTTTATGGCTCAAATACAATTGGAGGTGCCATCGATGTGAGCAGGCAAATGGATAAAGAATCCAGATTTAAAAAACCAAGCTTTCATTCCATTATTGGCACAGAATCATCCAATTCAAGTTTATTTGGGAATATTGTATGTTACTTTCCGCTTAATTATAAACACCAATTGAGATTATCACTGCTTAGCCGGAACACAGGCGATCAGACATCTCCAATTGGACCGTTAGTAAACACTGCACTTTCTAATCATGAAATAACAGGCAGTTATTCTTACTTTGGCAATGATTATCGTTCAACATTCTCATACGAACAAATTGCTATGGATTACGGTATCCCTGGAAGCGTAGAAGGGCATATAGATGGGGTAGATATTGATATGAACAAAAATACTCAAAAGTTTAATCTTCACAAAGACATTTCATTTATGGGATTTCAAACATTAGATATTGATCAGCGCTATATAAAATATGGACATACTGAATTTGAAAAAGGGAGTTCAAATCCATCTGTGATTCTGGAGCAACAAAGTTTTTTATTACAAAATAAACTTAAAGGTCCAAAACTACATGTTGGGTCATTATTACAATATCGTAATTTTCAAGCGGGGGGATTCTACTGGACACCTGATACAAAAGAATTAAACATAGCTGTATTTGGTTTACTTGAAAGAGAAATAAATAAGTTCATTTTACAAATTTCATCACGGGCTGAATATCTATCAGTTATTCCAGATGCCCAACACAGATTATCAAATATAGAAACAAGTAAGGTTATAAAGCGTGATTTCCCCGTTTTTTCAGCAGGAATAGGCGTTTTTCGAAACTGGAAGGATTGGGAATTTTCTTTTGGCACCATGCTCACTGGGCGGACTCCTGGTATTGAGGATCTATATTCAGATGGACCACATCTGGGTACCTATTCATATGAAATTGGACAGCCCAACTTGGATGTGGAAAATACAGTTGGTGTTGAGGCATCTTTGGTACGTCATACAAATAAAAGTGAAATCCGACTGACTGGTTATCAAAACTTTAGTCCCAATTATCATATTAGTTCCAAATTAGGAGAGTGTGAAGATGAATTTGTAAATCTTGAAGAAAGTCATCCTTGTGCAGGAGCAGATTTTATTGCATGGGGTTCTGGATCAAGCGGTTGGCTTTATAAATATGAAATGCAAGGTCTAAGAGCAAGGATTTATGGTTTTGAATCAGAGTTGAGGTACAGTATAACAAATTCAATTAATTTTTTTGGAAGTATGTCAAAAATAATAGGAGAAAATTTGTCGGATAAAACTCCTTTGGCCTACATACCGCCCGATAAATTAATTCTGTCAACAGAATTAGCTCTAAATCCGTATTTTTTAGCATTGAAACTTAAAAAAGGATTACCGCAATCAAGGCTAGGTGAATTTGAAAAAAGAACAGAGGGGTACATTATTTTTGACCTGAATGGAAGTTACACGATTCATACATCAAAGTTTTTGCATAAAATTATTATTCAGATAGATAATATATTTAACCAGGAATATTATAATCACCTATCAAGAATTAAGTTAATTATGCCAGAAAAAGGAAGAAGCATCGGAGTTCAATATCGAATGATATTTTAACTTTGCATTATAACAAATTTACTAATTAAAGAAGAAAAAAAATTCAACTGATTATCTCCTGGATGAAAGAATAGTTGAATTGATTAAGAGCGAATTGCACCTTATAATCTAAGTCATCTAAATAGGTTCTTAATTCCAATCTATTATTTATATATATGCTAAAAAAAATATTTCGTAGTTACCATAATCTTCCTTGGGATATTCATCTGCTCATTCTTATGGAATTTACTCTTAGCCTTATCCATGTTGCTTTTATACTTATTTTAAATATATTTTTACGGAAGCAAGGATATAGTGACCCCGAAATTGCATCGTTTAATTCGTTACGATTTATGGGTGCTCTGGCATTCGCATTGCCGCTGGGTATTTATATACGCGGGAAAAAACTTAAACCGTTATTTATTTTATCTGCGTTTGTTGTACCGCTGACAAGTGGACTAATAATTCAATCTGTCCATAACCAGATAGTTCCTATGATTCAATTAGGATTTTTATCATGGGGTTTTGGAATGATGCTCATGAGAGTATGTGCATTGCCATTTATCTTACGAAATACTACTTCAGAAAATAGCACTGAAGCACTATCTCTTAGCGCTGCAACCTGGTCTTTGGCTACTATATTTTCCGGTTTAATTATCAGCAGTTTGGATTGGGTTGGATATTTAAAAATAGGGGAATGGAAATTTATCATGAATGAATACACTACTCTATGGTTCATTACAATTTTGGGTGCAAGTTCTATATTTTTTGCTCTAATGATTAAAGAAAGCAACCAACAACGCCTTGGAAAAAATAATGATTTGTTTTTAATACATAAATCATATGATTGGTCGGTAATTTTTAAAGCGATCTCCCCTTTGATATTGATCTCTGTCGGCGCAGGTTTGACAATACCATTTGTAAACTTATTTTTTAATTCTGTATTCGGGCTTGGATCCAGAGAATTCAGTCTTCTGGGAAGCGTTACCGCACTATTTGTTTTCATTTTTTCTTTATCAGTACCATATCTGAGAAAGAAATATGGTTATTGGTTGACTATCGTTGTTGTACAGTCATTGGCAATATGTTGTCTAGTAGTCATGGCATTGATGGAACTTTATGTTGATTTTTCTTTTGCATTAATGGTTGCCATTATCGCTTTCATATTTCGTCAACCGCTTATGCATATGGCCCATCCTGCTTCCAACGAATTAATGATGAACTATGTTGGAAAGAAGAATCAAGAATTGGTTAGTGCATTGAGTTCCAGCCTTTGGAGTGCTTCATGGTTTATCAGTGCAAAATTATTTGAATGGCTCAGGCTTTTAAATTATCGCTATTTTGAAATCTTTCTAATTACTGCGACCTTTTATATTATTGGTGTAATACTATATGCTAAACTAATTAGTGAGTATCAGGATATTAATAATAGAAAATCAAGTCAAATAATTCCTTTGACCGATGAACTTACTATAGATTAACTCTTATGTATGGTCGTATATAATATTTTTTTTGATTATTTGATCATGTAGACAATTGAATTTATACATAACTGAGAAAGTCTAAGAATTTTGATTGTATCATTACTGAATATAATTAGGATTTAAATTAGTTTTTCCTTAGTTCATCCTGAAAATTTAAAAAGATATATATAATCTTGCTTATAGAAATGGTTATATATAGTTAGTAATAAAAAAAGTGTTAGTTAAAAATTCGGTCTGATTTGATCTAAAGTGATTTTATTTTATTCTCTTTCTGGTCAATGTAAAATTTATCGATCAAAGGTTTTAATATATCAATAACTTCATCAGCTTTTTCAACAATATTTATATTGTCAAAATCAGAACTATCGATTAAGTGTTTTTTTAGCACTTCAGACTTCATCCAGTCTAAAAGTCCTGACCACATATTACCAACAAGTATTATTGGTCTAGGAGAAATATGACCTACTTGAATTAATTGCCAGGTATATATTAATTCTAGAGTAGTACCTATTCCTCCTGGGGTGACGATTACAGCATGACTTATACGCATAAACTCATCTAACCTAGAAGAAAACTTTTTGTGATGATATGTTATGTCTAAGTGAGCATTAGGAGATGTTTCAAAAGGAAGATGAACGTACAAACCAAATGATTTTGATTTTGTGCTACCATCTTTAGCGCCTGCATTTGCTGCTTCCATAAGTCCAGGACCGCCACCTGTAACAATATCAACATTATTTTTTGCTAATTTTCTTGCTAATTGATACACTTTTATATATTCATGAGTTTCTGGTTTTAATCTTGCAGATCCAAATATGCTCACTCGATAATAATCTGTGCCTATTTCCGTAACAAGCGTATCAAGATCAGCAACTATATCGTTAAGTTGCTGAATTTTTTTTGATAAAAATTCTCGTACGGTTTTTTCTTTTATCTGCATCCTAATACTATCTATTTCAGAGTACAAGTTGGTTCACATTTTAAAAAAGGTTTACATGCCAATTTATATATTTTTATATTTCTAGAATAATATTTTATTTTACTGGTTTATTAGGATGAAAGACATTTTTCCCTTTGAAAGTTTTCGTTCCATTAACATAGCTATAATATTTTCTACATTCGCAAGATAGATACTCGATATCAATCGGCTGAAATGTACGCTTAGCTTCGGGCCAATAATCTTCTTGTAGATTTATCATTTTGTCACAAGTCTGCTGATGGTTTTCTAAACCAAAATATTCCTGAAGAATATTAAGAAAAGCTACAGCTCCAATTCCAGTGGGTACATGGCTACCAGGGTTGATTATATCAGGACGAAACCAAGCCAAATCAATAATAGCCATAAAAATAGGAAAATCATTTTCCATTTTAAACATAGTGTTCACAGCATTAGTTGCTTTAATTACATTACCATTAGACCCTAGAATAGCATTAGTTAATGATTCTTTAATTTTACAAAATAGAATTGTGGATGCATCGAATCTCGAATATTTCTTATCATACCAATATATTGGTTCAACAGGGTAGGCCGTATCATTACACCAGAGCTCAAATGAGTTGAGTTTTTTGCGTAAGAGATGAGGTTCTGAAAGTATATTTATTGATAATTTATCTATAGTTTCCTGTCTATTGCACCATCGTGCAAAAAATAAAGCATTTATTAAAGTGGGTAATTCCTTTTCTAAGTTTTTAGCGAAATTTAGGATGGCCTTGCTTCCACGGTCATCTTCACGGAAGACATTCAAAAACCGTCCTTTTTGAAAAATAGGGTCTTTTGTCCATGGCTCTGGAGCACCACTTTCTCTTGCTACCCGAATCCTTTCTCGTTCGCGGCAAAAATTAAAAAAAGCCGATACAGGGTCATTAAATTTTAATCCATCAAGTGCACTAGCATAAGGATTGTGTGTTTCATTCATTTACTTATCAGCTATAAAATAAGGAACATTTATAATTATTGATTTATAATTATTGATATATTTTTTCCCTTTAAAGAATGCAGAAAAATGTATTCATAGTTTCATTAGGGAGTTTATTATTTATACAGAATTTGTTTTAGTATCATAACGAAATTATATACTTCACCATAGCGGTTGAATAATGGATGTGGTGCAACACGTATTACATCTGGATTTCTCCAATCGCATACAATGCCTTTATTCGATAGCTGTTCAAAGATTGTTTTACCGCCAGGCACCACAAGTGATAATTGGCATCCTCTTTCTGCAATATTATTAGGAGTAATAATTTTTACATCTGGTAAAATATTTATAATTAAATGCTCTAAAAAACCTGTTAACTTTTCGCTTTTTTTTCGAATAGCAGTCATCCCTACTTCATTAAATATCTCCATAGATGCCAATAATGGAGCCATACCCAAAACAGGAGAATTACTTACCTGCCAACCTTCAGCAGTTTTAATTGGGTCAAAATCAGAACCCATATCAAATCTAGTCTCTTTGTTTTGCCCCCACCAACCCGTTAGCCTGCTTTTTTTCCAGTCATGGTGATTTTTATGAATAAATATACCGCCTGGGGCACCTGGTCCCGCGCACAAATACTTATAAGAACACCAGGCTGCAAAATCTACATCCCAATCATTGAGTTTCATTTCTAGATTTCCAGTTGCATGAGCAAGATCAAATCCGACAAATGCACCTACAGAATGACCAGCCTTTGTAATGGATTCTATATCAAAAAATTGCCCTGTATAATAATTGGGGTTGCCAAAAATAATAGTTGCTAATTCTTGACCTTCTTCTTTTATTGATTTTATAATATCTTCTGTTCTAAGTATATATTCACCTTCTCGTGGGCTTAATTCAATTAATGTATCTTGTGGAGAGAATCCATGAAAATCTATTTGAGATTTTATGGCATATTGATCGGATGGGAATGCTCCTTTTTCAATCATAATTTTTTTCCTTACCTTATTGGGTTTATAAAATGAAACTAGCAGGAAATGTATATTAACTGTTAAAGCATTCATTACTACTACTTCAGAAGGTTCAGCTCCAACAAGGTTAGCCGTATTTTCAATGAGTTTTTCATGGAAACTAATCCAACGACTATAATGGCCAAATAATCCTTTTTTCTCCCAGATATGCAGTTCCTTCTCAACAAAATTCCGAACTGATTTGGGCTGAAGACCAAGGGAGTTTCCAGTAAAATAGATTATGTTATTATTATTTTTATTCTTAGGGTAATGAAATTTTTCTCTATACTCTTTCAATGGATCCAACTGATCCAGTTTTTTGGCAAATGAATGGGAATTTCTGTATATCACGAAAAATAATTGATTAAAACTTTCAGAGATTATAGAGTAATTCTACAAATTTATCTAATTCTTAATAAAAATTTCATGGAATTAATTATTCTTGGTTAGGCTTCAATAAAGAAATGCTAGAATTGAATGTTTTCTAGTTGATGGGAATGAGGTCATTTGATATTTTTTATCAAATTAATTATTCTTTTTCTGACCACCTTTTAAAAATTATAATTAAATAAATCATCAAGATTTTTAATGACAAAATCTGGTTGAATAATATCATCAGAATTGATTTTATCCTGGCCACCTCTAAGATAACAACTTTTCATATTGGCTGCTTTGGCTGCTCCTAGGTCATCATAGGAGTCACCTGTAAATAATATTGATTTTGGATCAGTATTTAGCAAATTTGCTGCAATAATCAATCCTTCTGGATTTGGTTTTAATCGGGTGACATGATTTCGGGTTATAATAATTTTAAATATATTATTAAGGTCTAGTTTTTTTAAAGCAGACTTAATTGCTTTTTCTCCAACATTTGTTACTAGGCCTAAAGTATGATCATTATCTTTTAATTTTCTAAGCGTCCGTTTAGTATCTTTATATAATTCCCATCTAGATAAAGCATCATCATCAAAATGATCAAAAATATTAGAAACAACATTCATTACATTTGATTTATTTTCTTTTTCAATGATAGTAGATGCAACTCTATAGATATCAACATAAGTAGGATTCTTGCCAAATAAATCATTTGAGTATCCAATAGCTTTGATTTGTTTTAATACTGTATTGACTCCTTTTTTCAGGTTCCATTCAAATGTTACCAGAGTCCCCTCAAAATCAAAAAGATATGCTTGCGGAACCCATTTTTTATTTTTATCCATATACTTGCACTACTTTTGAATCTTCTGTGATTGCTTCAATAAGATCACCATTTTTTATACTTATTGCAGAACTTAATCCTCCAGTGATAATAATTTGTTCAGGCTCAATTGTTAAATTTTGTTTTTCTAAACATTTTATAAGCCATAGAATGCCATTTAACGGGTGTCCAGAAGCGGCAGAGCCAATACACTCATCAACTGTTTGACCATTTTTTAAAAAAGTAATTTTTGCTTCTTCCAATATATCATGATTTATAATCGGGCCAATAACAAATTGTGCTGCAGAAGAACAATCAGCAGTATTATCTTCTATCTTAAATGAATAGTCTTTGTATATAGAATCTACAATTTCTAATGAAATGTAGGCGTTCTTAATGAAGTCTAAAAGTTCTTTAAAAGTATGGGAAATATGTAGTTTCCTGTCAAATCTCAGTGCAATCTCGGGTTCTACTCTTGGTTGTAACAAATTCCTAGATATGAAAGACCCCGAATCTAACATCATGTTATCTAAAAGCGGCCCATAGTTTGGCTCGTTAACTTTCATCTGATGACGCATAGCAAGTGATGTATAACCTAGTTTCCAGCCAATAATTCTTCTTCCTTGAGCAATTTTTGAGTCAATGATTATTTTTTGAACCCTGTATGCATCATTCATTGACAAATTATATTTTTCTGATAAAGGCAACATAGGTTTCTTGTTTGATCGAGCCTCTATAAGTTTCTCTGCCATCTGTTGTATTTGAGAATTATCAGTTCCCATCATTTAATCTTGAGAAGTGTTAATGCTTTTTGATACGCGATCATAGGATTTCTGACATCGAAATGAATAGAGTGCATACCCATATTTTTTGCACCATGAACATTCCGAAGTTGATCATCAATAAAAATAATTTCTTTAGTGTCGAGCCCTGAAGCCTTGATTGCTATTTCATAAGCTTTAGATGATGGTTTTAATGATTTAGTAATAGAACCATCAATAAGATATTCGACTTCTTTTAATATTTGAATGTTATCCATCCAATCTTTACCGTGAAAATATTCGATTTCGTTAGTAAGTATTCCTACTTGATATCCATAGTCTTTTATTTTTTTTATTGTAGTAACCGCTTCTTCACGAATGATATCATTTTCATTAAACCCATGATAACAGCACGTCATATAGTCTCTCAATGTCCATTTTTTATTTATAAGGTCGCCAATAATTTTTGATTTTTCTATCCAGTATTCCTGTTCAGTAATTTCATCATTCTGCATTTTTTCCCATAGTAAATCTGATTCAGGGTTAAAGGGGCCATACCAAGAAAGGGTATTGTTTTTTATTCCAAGTTTTTTTTCTACCAATCGGTGCATTTCAAAAGGTGTTTTTAAAATAACTCCGCCAAAATCAAGCATAAGCCCTGAATATTTCATATTATCAATATAATTTTATTCAAAATAAATAATTAAAGAATCATTTTACATTAAAAAGGGTGTATATCTAGTCTTTTTTCCTTAAATCGTACCATGAAGGAGTATTAATAATCGGAATTTCAATTTCCGTTGCACGACCTCGATATGTTAATAGTGCATTCTCTAAATTTTTAAAAACCCGGATCCTAACATCTTCTAAATTATGTGGTTCACCAGGATCATGACCAACAGCGGAAGTTGCGACAGCCCGGATTGGTCCAGAGTGTGTACAAATGAATAGTCTTAATTCTTTTTTATTCGAGTTACTTTTTATTAAATGTATAATTCCACGCCAGAATCGTCTAACAACAATTGCAGGTGGTTCATAAAATTGTAATGGTTGATTTAACCAGTATTGAATTGGATCGCCCCCCGCAGCTTGTACTTTCCAAAATCTATCCACCTCATCTAGCCATCCTGGACGATCTCCAGATTTCTTTCTTTCATATTCTTCCATTAAAGTATCATATTTAAGGAAAGCACTGGTTGGATCTTTTTCTTGTCCGTCACACCATACTTGGAGATTCCGGAAATTTTCCATAACAACTGGGTCTGAAATATTAATGTCTTCGATATTATATCTAGAAAGACCTTGAACTAACCCTTCCAAGATTCCATATGCAGTTTCTTTGGCTCTTGCTGTATCTGCATGAATCAAGATGATATTTGACTTGTCTTTTATTCCGCGTGCAAGATTTTGTCCTTTTCTATGTGACTGCCATTTCCCAAGTTGTGTTAAACCCGAATCAGTGCCATAACCTTGAGTTTCACCATGACGTATCAGGCGAATATCTATAGATCTGGACATTTTATTTCGAATGGAATCTGGAAATATAATTTCCCTGGGGCTTACTGTTACTTTGGCATATCCTTCAGAACGAATTGGCGGAGCATCGGGGATGCTCATTTCCAAATTAGCCCTATCTTTTGCTTTTTTACGAGCCCGTAAAATCCAAGTAGGAGATTCTCCTGTAATTTCCGAATCTTTTACGTTTCCTTTTTTTCGTTCTAAATATCTTTGTAAGTAGGCTGGAGCTTCTGTTCGGGTATCTGGGAATTTTTCTGACATTATGTATGTCTGTTTATAAATTGTTCATTTATTTTTCCTTCATAAAAAAATAGTGCCTTTCCAAATTGATCCTCGGTCCAGGTAATTGGCTCGAAATCTGAATCAACATAATATCCACCAGAAAAAACTTCATTCCTGTTACCGCAGGGGTCAAAGAAGTATATTGTGTGTCCTCTCGTCAATCCATGCCTTGTTGGGCCTATATCGATCTCAATTCCATTCATAGTTAATGTATCTGCAGCATTGCCAACATCCATCCAACTATCTAAGTGGAAAGCAATATGATGTAACCCGCCATCAGTTCCAGTAGCAAAGGCTACATCATGAGGCGTATGACTTCTTTCTAAGAAAACTATAAGTTGGTGACCTTCTCCATTTATTAATTGTTCTGTCATACGGAAATCCAGTGCTTTCTGCATGAAGTGCCCAGCGTCTCCTACATTTTCTGCTAGTAAAAGAGTATGATCCAATCTTGGTGGAGCGATGCCTATAAGATCATCGCGAACAGGAGGGGGGTTTAATTTTGGGAGCCCATTTCCTACTTTTTCCATTTCATGGTATAGTTCCATATGATGGCCAGATGGAGTTTCAAAACGAATTCCATCACCCATGGCTAGTTCTTCGCCTGCTGGTATACGCTCTACGCTGCATCCATATTTTTCAAGTTTGTTTTCATATAACTGCAGGTCATCAATATTATCACATTTCCAAGCTATATGTTCCACGCCATATCTGGGGGAGTAAGTTAAAATAACCGAATGATGATCATGCTCATCCCATCCTTTTAAATAGACACTATCACCTTGTCTGGCTACTTCGATCAAACCTAGAACTTCCGTATAATAAGCAGATGCTAATTCTAGATCGGGGACCCTTACTTCTACATGTCCTAAACGGTAAATACTCATACTAAATACTCCTATATTTTCATTACGACAGCTTTGGGTTCGGTAAAAAACTCTTTACTATATTTACCCCCTTCTCTACCAATCCCAGAATCACCGAATCCTCCGAAGGGAGCTCGAAGGTCACGAATAAAAAAACAATTTACCCAGACAGTTCCTGCCCTTAGTTTTGCGGCGACTCTGTGAGCACGGCGGACATTTTCCGTGAAAAGCATTGCATTTAAACCGTATTTAGTGTCATTTGCAAGTTTGATCGCTTCTTTTTCTGTAGAGAATGGCTGGATCGCTACTATTGGGCCAAATATCTCTTCTTTACATACTCGCATTTCATTACTGACATCTGTAATCACAGTGGGTTTAATCCACCACCCTTTTCCTTTCCCCCCTGCATATATGGTGAAATTCTCATCAGGTTCAAGATCTAAATATCCTGCTACCTTATCATAATGTTCTTTGGAAGCAAGAGGTCCGATATCTGTTTTTGGATCGGTAGGGTCTCCAACTATCATCTGATTAGATTTTTCTACAAAACGGGAGAGGAATTCTTCATAAATATTTTCTTGCACATATAGTCTAGATCCAGCTAGACAGACCTGGCCCGCATTTGTAAAAACAGCACGGATGGACCAATCTAAAGCTTCGCTCATATCTGCATCATCAAATACTATATTTGCTCCTTTCCCTCCTAATTCAAAACTCACACCTTTTAAAGTAGGTGCTACGGCTTTTTGAATAGCTCTTGCTGTATTTGATTCTCCTGTAAAAGTTACTAGGTCTACGTCAGGATTTGTGGTTAAATACTCACCAGCACTACCAGGCCCAAATCCATGTATAACATTTAACACTCCTTCAGGTATACCTGCTTCTGCAGCTATCTCTGCAAGGCGGTAGCAGGATACAGGAGTTTGTTCAGCGGGTTTTAATACCACAGTATTACCAAACGCTAGGGCAGGCGCAATTTTCCAAGATGCAAGCATAATCGGAAAATTCCATGGAGAAATGGCAGCAACAACACCCACTGGTTCATAGCGTGTATATATGTGGAAGTTATTTGACATTGGAAAAGATTCATCCTCAGTAAGAGTAATATAATCTGCAAAAAAACGAAAATTATCAACAGTTCTAGGTATGTCTTTCCCTCTAGATTGAGTGATAGGTTTACCCATATCCGTTGTTTCAATTTCTGCGAGTTCATCTATATTTTTTTCAATCAAATCTGCAATTTTATGAAGAAATACAGAGCGTTCTTTTGCCGTCATTTTTGGCCATGGGCCGTTATCGAATGCATCTCTAGCTGCCTTCACAGCTTTCTCTGTATCTGACTTGCTTCCAAGGGATGCTTTGGCCCAAATTTTTTGAGTTGAAGGGTTTATAGAATCAAATGTTTTCCCATCTATTGATTCTGTTGATTTATTATTAATAAAGTGAGGTATCTGTTTCATTTATTTTCCATCTTTAAACGTTCACGTTTTTCTTTAAGTGTCATGCCTTCAGCCATATAATCTGTATCTGGGAATTCATTAATCCATACACGAATTGATTTTCGAGGTGCACCTATTACTTTTTCTGTTATTTCTGTAATACTGGACATGAGTCTTTTTTTTTGCTCTTCAGTTCTTCCTTCAGCCATATTGATTTGAATTAAGGGCATTTTATCTCCTATTTTATATTTTTATAGATACAGAACCAAGATGAGCAAATGAGCCTCTTATATAATTATTTGGTTCTATTGGGAAAGCGTTGGTAAGGCCGCCAGATAGTATTACCCATCCTTTTTTTAATGATTTTCCTTGTTTATGTAACCAAGATGCTAATAGAGAAACTGCATGTGCGGGATGGCCTAGCACTGCGGCTCCTGTAGCGGTAGCGACTACTTCATTATTGATTTCAAGGAGACAACCTAATAGATCCAATTTCAAACCATCTAATGGAATAGGGTTGCCCAATATAAAGGCTGAAGCAGACGTATTATCTGCAACTACATCTGCAAGAGTAAATCGAAAATCAAGATAACGACTATCAATAATCTCAAGACCACAACAGATTGATTCAGTTGCATCTAAAATCTCTTCAATTGAAAGGTTATGACCAGAAAGATCCTTACCAAGAATGAATACGATTTCTGGCTCTATACGTGGATGTATAAAATTATCTAATGCCACTTTTTTATCTGGCTCTAGTTTCATTTTATCAGTGATTATTCCATAAACAGGCTCATTCACTCCCATTGCTTTTTGCTTAGCTAAGGATGTTAATCCTGCTTTTGCACCAATAATTTTTTCTCCATCATTACATTTATAGTCTAATAGTAAATTTTGAATTTTATAACCATCATTAACTGATAATTCTTTTTCATTATCTGTAATTGGTTCAACAGCCATCACTTTGCGCTGTGCCTGGAATAGGTAGTTACTCCAATACTCGTAATCCATTAGGTTTTCTCTTTCAATTTTTTTATGGAATCTGTTCTCAGTAATGACCATTTTCCCCAAGTTGCAGCTGTCGCAACTAACCTTTTTACGATTTCATCATTTAATACTGATGATAAAAATATTTCTTCCACATCTTCTATAGTAACACCTGTATACCATATATTTTGTGGATATATAACAACATTTGGCCCGACTTCACAAATGTCCAAACAACCGCTTTTCGATGCCCTAACAATACCTTTCAAGTTATGTTTATTTATTAATTGTACAAATTTAGTGCGGATATCCATTCCTCCAAATTCAATACAGCTACCACGTGGATGCCCATTTGGTCTTTCCTTAACACAGACTAAAATATGTTTTTTGTATTTTGAAGAATTACTAACCATTATGAGGTACCAATTTTTTTTGTGCCAGTTCAGCTGCTATATGTATGATTTGATCTTCCTGACCACCTACAAGTTTTCTTTCTCCACATTCTAATAAGATATCTGTTCCGGATACATTATATTGATCTGCTGCTCTATATGCATGTTTTAAAAAGCTGGAATAGACACCAGCATATCCCATTATTAGTGACAATCTATCCATTATACACTCACTGTCCATTATTGGTCTCACAACTGTTTCTGCTACATCAAACATTTTTAGTACATCTACACCAGTTTTAATATCTATTTTTTCACAGATCGCAATAAAAGCTTCTAATGGCGTATTCCCAGCACCCGCTCCAAAGCTCCTTGTACTACCATCAATCTGAACAGCTCCAGCACGGATTGCAAATATCGAATTTGCGATAGCTATTCCTAGATTTTGATGTCCGTGAAAACCGACTTGAGCATCATCACCTAATTCTGTAACAAGTGCCGATACACGTCTGCTGGTTTGCTCGAATATCAATGCGCCCGCTGAATCAACTACATATACACACTGACATCCTGAATCGGCCATGATTCTACCCTGTTTTGCAAGGGTCTCAGGTTTAACAGTATGAGCCATCATTAGAAAACCAACGGTTTCCAATCCTAATTCTCTGGATAGACTAAAATGCTGATCAGCAATATCCGCTTCAGTACAGTGTGTAGCAATACGAATTATAGAGCCACCTATATCCTTAAATTTAAGAATATCATCCTTAGTACCCAATCCAGGGAGCATTAGTGCAGCTATTTTAGAATTTGTTGATGATTGAATAGCTACCTTAATTAATTCCATTTCGTTTACATTCGAAAATCCATAGTTAAAGGAAGAGCCACCTAATCCGTCACCATGTGCAACTTCAATTACAGGCATACCCGCACTATCCAAAGCTGTAACTACTTTTTTTATATCATCTACAGTGAACTGATGGGCTTTTGCATGGGATCCATCACGTAGAGATGTATCTGTTAAACGAACCTGTATATCTTCTGAGAATCTCATGTTGAAATCAATTTTTTCATAGATTTGGATATTTCTTCACCAACTTTTATTGCTGAAGCAGTCATAATATCCAAATTTCCTGCGTATTTAGGTAAATAATCTCCAGCTCCTTCCACTTCAATAAATATTGCAACACGATCTTTGCTATACTGTGGCTCCGAAATTAATCTGTACCCAGGGACATAGGATTGCACATCCTTTTCCATCATATAAATTGATTGATTTATACTTTCTTTATCACATTCATTTGGAATAGAGCAATAGATTGTATCTCGCATAATGAGAGGAGGCTCTGCAGGATTTAAAATAATAATAGCTTTTCCTTCATTTGCGCCACCCAAGATTTCTACACCATGTGCTGTTGTCCGAGTAAACTCATCAATATTTTGGCGTGTTCCTGGTCCCGCTGATCTGGATGCTACAGTAGCCACAATCTCTGCATAATTTACATCAGTAATCCTCGAAACTGCGTGGACCATAGGAATTGTAGCCTGACCACCACAGGTTACCAAATTAAGATTTTTTTCTGAAATATGTTGAGTTAGATTGACAGGAGGAATTACGTATGGACCGCAAGCAGCGGGAGTGAGGTCAATAGCCACTACGCCTGCATTTTTGTATTTTTGTTCATTCTTTATGTGAACGTGAGCTGAAGTCGCTTCAAAAATAAAATCTGGCTTCGAATTTTGTTTTAAAAGCCAATCGACACCCTCATGAGAAGATTCCAGGCCTAATTTTTTGGCTCTGGAAAGGCCTTCGCTATATGGATCAATCCCAATCATATAATGGGGTTCAATGTCTTTGGATCGAATCAATTTATACATTAAATCTGTACCAATATTTCCTGAACCTACAATTGCTGCA
>TARA_B100000686_G_scaffold72987_1_pt1 | contig 30115 bp, 29 predicted proteins | sample TARA_B100000686 | Tara Oceans TARA_B100000686 (sample SAMEA2622733) | marine metagenome | biome: marine biome (ENVO:00000447); feature: marine epipelagic mixed layer (ENVO:xxxxxxxxx); material: "saline water (ENVO:00002010), including plankton (ENVO:xxxxxxxx)" | depth 150 m | reverse complement strand
TGGAGTCTTTCACATAGTTGAAGGTATCTAGATATTCCTCCGCTTCCATCAATATCACCTTCATGGTCAATTACTCTTGATCTCCATTCTAGTCTTAAATCCACATCGTTTATTCTAGCCATTAATGTTAAATCTTTTCTTGGAATAGACCATTGATAATAAAATCTGTTTAAAGCCCAGGCCTGGATTTGCTTAAAAGATAATTTTCCTGAATGAAGTAATTTATGAAAGGGATGTAAACTATGATATCTTTCTTGTCCTAATTTAGTTAAGGCCTCGATAAATTCTTTCCTGTTCATTATAGCTTTTTTTTCTTTTATTTTAGAATCTTTCGCCCCAGGATAAAATGGTGCTGGCATGATCATATGTTTATCTCCATAGAATCATATGCAATTTGCCAACCAGCATCGTTAGCTATTTTTCGTTCTTTTGAGTTTTCTAATAATGCAGGATTAGTAGTATTAATATGTATAAAAATTTTTCTATTTATATTTAAGTTTTTAAAAGCTTCAAGAGAGCCTTCTGTTCCGAACATACTCATATGTCCCATACGTTTTCCAGTTTTAATTCCCACTTTTTCTTTAATCATTTCGTCATCAGTCCATAATGTTCCATCAAATAAAATTAGGTTTGAATTATTTATTCTATCTTTTAACCAATCGGGCATGCTAGCACATCCAGGTATATAAAATAATTCAGTATTTCCACTTGGTCCTTTAATTTCCAAAGCAATAGTATCTTCCTCTACAGAACCAAAATTAGAACCTTTAGATTCATCTTCTAACCATAAAGCTACTTTTCCTGGTACAGCAAATGGGACAACTGTAATTCCGCTATCTTTTCCATCTGTATATTTGAGAGAAAATTCTTCATTAAGTTTTATAGGATTACGTTTAACAAACTTTGGATTTAATACATTAAATATTGTATTTTCTTCTAGTACTCCTAATACTCTAGAAGTGCCATATAGATTAAATTTTTGAGATTCTCTAAGGTTTATTAATCCAGCCGTGTGATCAACATCTGCATTTGTTAAGAGTACGCCCATTATAGGGCTATATCTCAGCGGATCTTCAGGACTAGGCATTAGTTCTGGGTTTTCCCATAATTGTTGTCTTAAATCCGGTGATGCATTAAAAATAAACCACCTTTTTTTATCTATACTTAATGCTATGGAAGATTGAGTCCTTGCCACTGCTGAAGGATTTTTACTTCTAGCTAGTCTACTATTTGGGTGATTGCAATTCCATTGAGGGTAACCCCCACCAGCCGCTGCCCCGAGCACTCGAATATACATAATATACTCCTATCTTAGTTTCGTTACAGAAGCTGATGAGAATTTCATTTAACTAATCTTTAAGATTAGATTTCTGCGCAAGCATAGCAGTTGATTTCTAGACCTACTGCTACTTCGCGAACTACAGGAGATTTCCACATAAGATATCCTCCCTTTCTTATTTAGTTTATAAACATTGACAACATAAAATGTTATCACTTAAGACTTAAGAATAAAGCAGAAAAGACTTATAATGCAAATCTATACTTTACATTGTTTACGCCTATAATACATTATATTTAAATTAATATTTTAATTTGTAAGGAAAAATTATTGATATTCTTTAAGAATTCTATTTTTTTAATTATATTTTTATATAGTTTTAATGTTTTATCAGAGCCTTTAGTTAATTCTTACTGGCTAGAAGATAAGATATGTAAAGAAGGTTTTATAGTTTTAGAAGTATATAGGTCAAAAAAAAATTATGAATTAGCTCATATACCTTGCTCGGTGTATACAAATTTTTATGAAAGTGGTTGGAGAGAAAATAAGAATAATATTCCATTATTATTACCTAAAAAAGACCAATTAGTTAAGGTTATTGAAGAACACGGGATTTCTAATTTTGATCATGTAATTATTTCTGCACCTGGAACTGGTTTATATGATGCAGCAGAAACAACAGCTATATATTTTACATTTAAATATTTGGGTCATGAAAAAATTTCAATTTTAGATGGTGGTTTTAAAGATTGGACAAAAGAGTGGGATAGAGATTTAGAAACGGGTTCAAAAAAGGTTAAAAGAGGAAAGTTTGTTGCTAAATTAAACAACAATATTTTGGCATATAAAGCTGATGTTAAAGAGTTATTAAGTAAAACCGGATATTTAGTAGATGCAAGACCTTCAGATATGTATTTAGGTATTAATATGGATTTTCCCGCAATAAGAAATGGAACTTTGCCTAATGCAATTAATATTCCTAACGCTTGGATGCTCAGAAATAAAACTTTATATTTTCAAAGTATAGAAAAGCTAAAAAATATTTATAATTTTTCAGGTGTTAATTATAAAGAAGGAATAGTTTCTTTTTGTAATGCAGGTCTGGAAAGTGCATTATCTTGGTTTGTAATGTCAGAATTATTAAATTATCCTAATAATAAGTTATATGAATCATCTATTGCGGAGTGGTCTTTAGAAGAATCTCTACCAATGTTATCAAGATTTAAAAAAATAGAAGTAAATATTAGTGAAGGTGATGGTTTTTCAATGAAACCAGATAATTAATTAAACTATGATAAAAGATGAGAATTTAATAATAAAATCATCAAATTTATCAGTAGCGGAATTATTTCAAATTCAAGCTAATAAAACCCCTAAATCTATAGCAGTAATAAACAGGGATGGGAAAAAATATTCTTATTTAACCTTTATGAATAGAGTTTTATGTCTTTCTTCATTTTTAATATCTAAAGGATTAAAACATGGGGATAGAGTATCTATAATTTCTGAAAATTGTATAGAATATTTAGAACTCCAAATAGCTGCTGCTAAAATAGGTGTTATAGTAGCAGCGATTAATTGGAGATTATCTGATAAAGAAATTGATTATTGTATAAATTTAGTAAAACCAAAAATTTTATTTTTATCAAATAGATATAAGGATAAAAAAAATAGTTTAAAGATCAAAAATATATATCAAGTATTTATATATAACGATCAGTATGAAAAGAAAATAAGAAATACTAAACCTTATTTAGGAAAAGGGTTGGCAAGTGGAGAAGATATATTAGTTATATTATATACCTCTGGAACTACGGGAAACCCAAAAGGAGCAATGATTTCACATAGAGCTTTTATTGCACGAGCCATATATTTTTCTTATGAATATAGTATAGGAAAGGATGATTTTTTTCCTGCTTGGGCGCCTATGTTTCATATGGCTTCTACTGACTTAGCTATTGGTTCGCTACTTATTGGAGCAGGAGTAATATTTGTTGATGGTTTTAAATCCAGAAATATAATTAAATTAGTAAAAAGGTATAAATTTTCTTGGTTAGTTTTAATGCCTGGTATGATTCAAGATCTTTTAATAGAGTTAAAAAAAGAAAAAATTAATATAAAAGGAATTAAAGTGATGGGTGCTATGGCTGATTTAATCCCAAAAAAGCAGATAACCGAAATTACAAGTATTTTAAAGACACCATATTTAAATTCATTTGGTTCAACCGAGACAGGTATGCCACCTGCTTCTGCGGGAATAATTCCTATTGGTAAAGCACAATTTAAACTATCTAAAATACAAAGTAGTTTTTGTGAAATAAAATTAGAAAACGAAAATGGAGAAATAGCTAAAGTAGGAGAAGTTGGCGAATGTTTAATAAAAGGACCAACTTTATTTAGTGGGTATTGGAATGCAAGCGATATTAATAAAAAGGATTTCAGAGATGGTTGGTTTCATATGGGCGATCTTTTTAGGAAAAATTTTGATGGATCTTTAGATTTTGTAGATAGAGCAAAATATTTAATAAAATCTGGAGGAGAAAATATTTATCCGGCGGAAATAGAAAGGATATTATTAAAATATAAATTGGTTTCTGAGGCAGTAGTAGTAAAAATTAAAAGTTTAAAGTGGGGAGAATCTCCAATAGCGTTGGTAAGTATATATAAAAATGAATTGAAAGAATTTGTGGAGAAGGATTTATTAAAATTATGTAAAAAAAACTTGGCAGGATATAAACAACCAAAAAAAATATTATTTATAGATGAAGAAGATATTCCAAGAAGCACTACTGGAAAAGTTCAAAGGCATTTAGTTGAAGAAATAATAGAACAAAGATTTGATATTAAGTTTCTTCCCTAATGGATTAAATTTATGGTAAAAAACGAAATTAATAATAGAGTTAAGCAAAAAGTTAAAAAAGGTTCTAGAAACGCTTCATCTCGACGATGGTTGGAAAGACAATTAAATGATCCATATGTAAAAGCAGCTAAAGATAAAGGTTATAGATCTCGTGCAGCATTTAAATTAATTGAAATAGATGCAAAGTATAAAATTTTTAAAAATAAAAATAGTGTTTTGGATTTAGGAGGTGCTCCAGGAGGCTGGAGTCAAATTTCAGCAAATAGAATTTTAAAAAATAAAAAAGGTAAAGTTATTTCATTAGATCTTCAAGAAATGGAACCTATAGAAGGGGTTTTATTTATTAAGGGAAATATATTAGATGATGTTATTAAAGATACTATAGAAAGAGAATTAGGCAATAAAGTAGATATAGTTTTGTCTGATATGGCTCCTTCAGCTTCTGGCCATAAAAATACGGATCAAATGAGGTCTATATTGTTAGCTGAAATGGCTTTAGACACGGCAATTTATTTTTTAAATACTGAGGGTAATTTTTGTTGTAAGTTAATTAGAGGGAAAGGAGAAGAAGAATTAGTTAGTAAGATGAAAAAATACTTTAAGTTAGTAAAGCGCTATAAACCTAGTTCTAGTAGAAAAGATTCCGCTGAGATCTTTATAATAGGTTTAAATTTTATACATCAAGACTTGGCATAATTAAATATTTATGTATATTCTAATATTTAATATTTATTTTAAATTAATAAGAGAAATATTTATTGAAATTATTAGAAGCATTTACATTTGATGATGTACTTATAAGACCCGCTGCTTCTACAGTTTTGCCTACAAATGCAAGTACAAAAACTTTTTTCTCGAAAAATATAAAGTTAAATATACCTTTGGTTTCTGCTGCAATGGATACCGTAACAGAATCTAGGTTAGCAATTGCTATTGCTCAAACAGGAGGAATAGGAGTTATACATAAAAATAATAGTATTGAAGATCAAGTAAGAGAGGTAGAATTAGTTAAACGTTTTGAATCTGGAATGGTAGTAAATCCTATTACAGTAAAGCCTAATGATAAATTAAGAGATATTATTGCTTTAAAGAAATTACATGGTGTTTCAGGTTTTCCAGTTACTGATGATAAAGGTGTCTTATTGGGCATTATAACAAATAGAGATGTACGTTTTGCTAATAAATCCCATGAGCTAGTTAAAAATTTAATGACAAAGAAAAATTTAGTTACAGTTCCAGATACTGTGAATAGAGAAGATGCTATATCAGCTCTTACGAGCACAAGAGTAGAAAAATTAATAGTAGTTGATAAAAAATTTAGATGTGTAGGTTTGATAACTGTCTCAGATATTGAAAAGAGCGCACGTAACCCAGAAGCCACTAAAGATTCTGAAGGCCGTTTAAGAGTAGCGGCAGCTGTAGGTGTTGGAGAGGATGGTATAAAAAGGTGTAAAGCTTTAATAGAAGCTGGGGCAGATGCTATTGTAGTTGATACGGCTCATGGTCATTCTAAAGGGGTATTAGACACTATTAAAAAAATTAAGAAAAATTTTAAAAAAGTGGATATTGTTGGAGGTAATGTAGCCACTAAAGAAGGAGCTTTAGCTTTAATAAAAGCGGGAGTTGATGCAGTTAAAATTGGAATAGGACCAGGTTCTATATGTACAACTAGAGTAGTAGCAGGAGTGGGAGTTCCACAATTTTCTGCAATTTGTGAAGCTAGAAGTGTTTGTAAATCTAAAAATATACCGGTAATAGCTGATGGTGGCATACGTTTTTCTGGAGATTTAGCTAAAGCAATAGGCGCTGGAGCTGATAGTGTTATGGTAGGTTCACTATTAGCTGGTACTGAGGAGGCACCAGGGGAAACATTTTTGTATCAAGGAAGAACATTTAAGTCTTATAGAGGTATGGGATCATTAGGTGCAATGGCTAGAGGTTCAGCGGATAGGTATTTTCAAGAAGAAGTTGTTGATCAGATGAAGTTAGTTCCTGAAGGAGTGGAAGGTAGAGTTGCTTATAAGGGCTTAGCTTCTTCTGTTGTAGTTCAGTTGATTGGTGGTTTAAGAGCGGCAATGGGATATACAGGAAACAAAAATATTAAAGAAATGCAAACTAAGTGTATTTTTCAAAGAATTACTTCAGCAGGAGTGAAAGAAAGCCATATTCATGATATTGCTATTACTAAAGAAGCTCCAAATTATAAAACAGGCGAGATTTGACCCCGGGCTCTAGATTATTAATTATAACAAATATTTTATCAGAAGTATTATGTGAAATTTCTTTATCTGATGTTCCAACTGATACAATTTTAAATAAATGGTATCGTAAAAATAGGTATGCAGGTTCCAAAGATAGAAAAGAAATTTCAGATTCTATATTTGGTATTTTAAGGCATTATTATATTATAAATAATATAATTTATGACAAATTTACATCTTACAATTTAAGCAATTCCATTAAGTTTGCATTAATTTATTATGTTTTATTTAAATATAATTATGAAGAAGTCGTTAATCTATTAGATGATGGGCCATATGCTATAAAAATGAATAATGAAATTTCCACATATTTGGAGGCAATAAAACAAATTTCTTTTTCTAATAATTTTAAAAATGAAGGTTTGCCTGATTGGATATATAAAGAGTTTTTAATAACCTATAAAAATGAAACTCAGAATGTTTGTGAAAGTTTGTTAGATCAATCAAATATAGATATTAGAGTTAGTAAAGATTCTGATAGAGAAAAAATACTTAATAAAATTTTAAATTTTGATAAATTGGCACATAAAACTATTTATTCACCTTATGGTATACGATTATCTAAAAGAATAGCCTTTAATGTTATAAAAAATTTAAAAAATTATTTTATAGAGTTTCAAGACGAAGGAAGTCAATTAGCAATTTTATTAAGTGGTGTTAAGGATAATGAAGTAGTATTAGATTTATGCGCTGGAGCTGGTGGTAAGACTTTAATGTTATGTGATATAAAAAAAAATGTAAAAATTATTGCAACAGATATTGATTCTTCAAGGTTGTTAAAAATTAAGAAAAGGCTTTCATGGGATAAATATAAAAATAGAATTGAGTTATATGAAAATTTTATAAATTTAGACTTATTAGTGGATAGAGTAATTTGTGATGTTCCTTGTTCAGGAAGTGGAGCATGGCGAAGAAGACCTGAAGAAAAAATTAGAATAACAAAAAAAAGGTTTCAAGAATTAATAAATATACAAAGTAAAATTTTATTAAAGGGAGCAAATTTGTTAAAGGTGGGAGGTGAATTGGTCTATATTACTTGTTCTTTACTAAAAAAAGAAAATTCTGATCAAATTGAAAATTTTATTAAAAAGAATTCTGAATTTGAAATTGTAGATTTAAAATATTCGTGGAATAATATTGTTAAATCAGACTCTTGGATAGGTGATAGTTCTTTTTGTCAGTTATTGCCAAATATTAATAAGTGTGATGGTTTTTTTGTAGCACGATTACGTAAGAATAAATAAAGTAATTTAATATGATATATTTTTTAAAAATTATTTATATTTTTGTAGTTTTTATTTATCCTTGTAATTTATTTGCAAATAAGGAGGAGCCTTCTAGTTCTAATAATTCAGAGGTTAATAATATTAGATTAGAAAATCCTTTAGATTCTATTATAAAATTAATTGAAAATGGAAAGTATCAAGAATCAAAATCTTTACTGTTAGAAAGAATTGAGACTATAGAGAAAGATGAACAAGCATACAACCTTTTAGGATATACTGAAAGACAGTTACAGAATTTTTCATCAGCTATTACCTATTATAAGGTTGCATTATCTATAAATGAAGAATATATAGCTGCTCATCATTATATATCAATGGCATATTTGGAAATAGATCAGTTAGAAAATGCTAAATTACATAGAGATTATTTAGATTTATTGTGTTTATTTGGATGTTTAGAATTTACAGAAGTAAAAAATGCTATAGAAATGTATGAGAAAAATAATGTTAATTGATAAAAATGAAATAATTGAAAAATTTAAGTCTGATAGTGTATTAGTGGTTGATTTTGGTAGTCAATATACTCAATTAATAGCAAGACGTGTTAGAGAAGAAGGAATATTTTGTCAAATTATACCTTATAATTTAGTAGATAAATATTTAAAGTATAATAACCCAAAAGCGATAATTTTGTCAGGTGGGCCAGCTTCTGTTTTAGTTGAAGAGACTCCTGAAATATCAAAAGAGGTCTTAAATTCTGACAAACCTATTTTAGGAATATGTTATGGACAACAAACATTGGTTAAACAGATGGGAGGCAAGGTTATTACTTCAAACAAAAGTGAATTTGGAAGAGCAAAAGTAAAAATCATAAATGACTGTGATTTCATAAAAGATGTATGGAAAGTTGGTGAGGAATATCAGGTATGGATGAGTCATGGAGATGTTGTTTCAGAAATTCCCACTGGATTTGAAGTTATAGCAAAAACTGAAGGCGCGGATTTTGCTGCTATTGCTAATAAAAAACTTAAGATATACGGCGTACAATTCCATCCGGAAGTCATTCATACCCTAGAAGGTAAGAAATTAATTAAAAACTTTGTTAAGAATATAGCCAATTGTGAATCTACTTGGAGCATGAAATCTTTTTCGAACTATAAGATTAATCTTTTAAAAAAACAAATAGGTAAAGGTAAAGTATTATGTGGTTTGTCTGGAGGAGTAGATTCATCTGTAACTGCGGCTTTATTAGATAGAGCTATTGGGGATCAATTAATATGTGTATTTGTGAATCATGGACTATTAAGACAAGGAGAATCAAAAGAGATAAATGATATTTTTAATAAAAGATTAGGAAATAGGTTTTTAAATGTTGAGGCTTCTAATGTATTTTTAGATTCTTTAGAGGGAGTAAAAGATCCAGAAATGAAAAGAAAAATTATTGGAAAAAAATTTATTGAAGTATTTGAAAATGAGGCAAAAAGGATTGGGGATGTAGATTTTTTAGCACAAGGTACTTTATATCCTGATGTTATTGAGTCTGTTTCTTTTTCAGGTGGTCCATCAGTTACAATTAAATCTCATCACAATGTGGGAGGTTTGCCTGAAAAGATGAAATTAAAACTTGTTGAACCTTTAAGAGAGTTATTTAAAGATGAAGTTAGAATTTTAGGTAAGGATTTAGGTCTTCCTGATTACTTAATTAATAGGCATCCTTTTCCTGGGCCAGGATTGGCAATAAGGATTCCTGGTGCTATTACCAAGGAAAAAGTAAAGGTATTACAACAGGCTGATAGTATTTTTATTAATGAGATAAAAAGTGAAGGGCTATATAATAAAATATGGCAGGCTTTTTGTGTATTACTTCCTGTAAAAAGTGTTGGGGTAATGGGAGATGCTAGATCTTATGATAACGCAGTGGTGCTAAGAGCTGTAACATCTGTAGATGGAATGACAGCAGATATTTATCCTTTTGAAAATAGTTTCATATCCAGAGTGTCTACAAAAATAGTTAATGAAGTTAAAGGTATAAATAGAGTTACATATGATATTACTTCAAAACCACCAGGAACGATTGAGTGGGAATAATTTATTGAAAATAATTTTTATATTAATAATAATTTTTTTTCCAATTTCAGTTCTAGCTGAAAATGAAGATTTAATAATAAAATGTATGGAGATAACTGGCACTGGCGGGCAAGATATTTTTAAAATAAATAAACCTGAATTTTTTTGGTATTATAATTCAAGATGGTATGAGTTATCTGTTTCACAAAATGGTGTGGCAAAAGATTGGAATATTGATTTTAAAGAAAATTTGATAATATTATATAACGAGAAAATGAAATGGTTAAGAGAAATAGATCTTAATAATATGACTGCTTATATGAAATTTTCTAATGGTGAGCAGTATTTGTATAAATGTGAAAGAATAAGATTTTAGGGGAGAAGTAAAATAAAAATACTAATTTTTAATATATTTATTTTGATTTTATTTATAGATAATAGTTTCTGTCAGGATTTAAAATTTACTAAAATAATAGATTTAAATTCTCCATGGGGTTCAACTTTTATAAATGCAAATAAATTATTAGTCACGGAAAAAAAAGGCAAAATTAAGTTAGTTAATTTAAGTTCTCGTGAATTAAAAGAAATAAAACATAATTTAAAATTAAAATCTAGGGGTCAGGGTGGTTTATTAGATATTATTTATAAAGATGATACTCTTTGGGTTTCTTATTCGGAAGATAGAGGATCTTCAAAAACTAGTACTTCAATTGCTATGGCTTCATTTGATGATAAAAAAATAAATTTTAAGAATATTTTTCAAGCTAATCCACCAATAAATTCTGGATATCATTTTGGATCAAGATTAGTTATCAGTGGAGATTATTTGTTTGCATCTCTTGGAGAAAGAGGAAAAGGAATGATTGCTCAAGACCCAACTGCACATCCAGGAAGTATTATTAGAATTTATCTTGATGGAAGCATACCTGATGATAATCCAAAATTTAGGGGAAAGGATGATTGGTTGCCTGAAATTTATCAAATAGGATTACGAAATCCTCAAGGTTTGACTATTTCTCCATATGATAAAAATATTTATGCAAGTAATCATGGTGCAAGTGGCGGAGACTGGTTTGGAGTAATTAAAAAAGGTGGAAATTATGGATGGGAAATTCTTGGATGGGGAGGTAAAAATTATTCAGGGACCCCCATCGGGCCTAAATGGAAGGAAGGTTTTACAAAAGCAATTTATTATTGGGTTCCATCAATAGCTGTTAGTGAAATAGTTATTTATAATGGTGAAGAATTTAAGGAATGGAATGGTCATGCTCTAATAACTTCTCTTAAAGACCAATCTTTAAGAAAATTAATTTTTTACAAAGAAGAAAATATAGAAGAGATTATTATTTTTAAAAATAAGATTGGTCGTATTCGAGATATAAAAATTCATCCTGATAATGGAAAAATATACTTGCTAAGTGAAAAGGCATTATGGATGATGGAAAAAGATATTAAAAAATAATAAGAAAATATTTTAAAATAAGAAAGGAATAAATTAATGAGTGATAAGCCTATATATATAGTGGCAGATGTAGATATCCATAATTTAGAAAATTATAAAGGGTATATGGAAAAAGTAAAACCTATAGTAGAAAAATATGGCGGAGAATATTTAACTAGAGGTGGTCCAATGGAAGCTTTTGAAACTCAACTTTGGTCGCCTACTAGAATGGTGCTTTTAAAATTTCCTAATAAAGAATCAGCTTTAACATGGATGAATTCGGAAGAATATCAGCCAGTAAAAAAAATAAGACAAGCTAATTCTTCAGGAACAATGGTTTTATTAGAGGGTATATAGATGAAATTAAATCTTATAAAATTTATGATTATAAGTGTTTTAATGATGAATACATTTAATACTCATACATTTGCAGATACTTTTAGCGATAGTTTGGGCCAATGTTTTGTAAGGTCTACTTCGGCAGAAGATAAAAATGCTTTGATGAAATGGTTATACATATTGATATCTGAACATCCAATAATAGAGAGCAAGTATCCGATATCAGAGAGAGATAAAGTAGCCTCTGATCTTGAGATGGCAGATATTGTTACTTATTTATTAACCCAATCCTGTTTTCAAGAAGCAAAAGAAACAATTACTTATGAAGGTATAGAAGGAGTTGTTTCGTCCTTTGAAATTTTAGGTAAAGTTGCCGCGATGGGTTTATTACAAGATCCAAATGTGGGAATAGCGGCAGAAAGGTATACTAAATATTTAGATTTTGAAAAGTTTTTAGAATTAGTAGAATAATTTTTTACTTATAGGAGCGTTATATAATGACAGCTTATCTTTTAGTAAGAGCAGAGGTTGAAAAGAATAGTAGAGAAGGTTTTGATAGGTGGTATCAAAATGAACATCTTCCAAGTGCTTTAAAAGAATTTAAAGATTCTATTGGGGCTTGGAGAGCTTGGAGTGATGTGGAAGAAGGAGTGCATTTGGCCTTTTATGAATTTGAAAACATACAGGATGCTCATAATTTATTAAGTTCTGATTTGATGAAGGAATTTATTAAAGAATTTGATAGTCATTGGGATGGAAAAGTTACAAGAAGTCGTGACGTTTTTTTTGTTAAACAACATCTTAAAAAAACTTGATTTTTATTTATGAAGAAAGCTTACTTATTAGCAATTGTAAAAATTCATGATCAGAATTTATTTAGTAAGTTTATAGAAGAAACTAAATCTTTAGTTGATGAATATGGTGGAAAGGTTCTTGTGCGGAATTTAAATTTTGACTTAAAAGAAGGTAATTTAGAAGGTTTAGTTACAATAATAGAATTTAAAAATATAAAGACTGCTAAGAAATTTTATGATTCTAAAGTATATACTGATTCAAAAATTATTCGTATTAAAGCGTCTAAAACAGATTTGCTTTTAGTTGAAGGTATATAATTGTATAAAAAACATAATATGATTGTATTTATAAATTTTTAAGTTTATTTATTTTATTTTTAGTTTTTAAAGAAAGTATTAAATATGAAATATAATTTTGATCGTAAACTTGGTAAATTTGGTCCAAGTGTTACTCCAATTGGCTTTGGAGCAATGTCTTTAACAAATTTTTATGGGGCTTGTAATGATGATCAAGCTAATGATATTTTAAATGCTACTTTAGATTTGGAAATAAATCATATTGATACGTCAAATGTTTATGGTGCTGGTACTTCAGAAAAAAGAATAGGGGAATTTTTATCAAAGCAAGGTAAACAAAAAAATGATCTTTTTAAAATTGCTACTAAAGCGGCTATATATAAAGACCCTGAAACTGGAGTTAGAGGATTTAATAATACAGAAAAACATTTAGAGGAAGAATTAGATAAGAGCCTTAAGCGTCTAGGTATAGATTGTGTTGATCTTTTTTATGTTCACAGGAGAGATCATAAATTACCTATTGAGGAAGTAACACAGTCTTTAGCAAAGTTTGTAGCTAAAGGTAAGATAAAAGGTATTGGTTTTTCTGAAATAGCTCCTTCGTCATTAATAAGAGCTTCTAAAATTCATCATATTGCTGCCGTGCAATCAGAATATTCTCTTTCAACACGTTCTCCTGAAATGGGGCTTGTTCAAACATGTAATGAATTAGGCACAGCTTTGGTTGCATTTAGTCCAGTAGGAAGATCGTTTTTGACTGATAATCCTTTGTCTTATGAAATAGTAAAAAAATTAGATTTTACTAAGAATAATCCAAGATTTATAGAATCTAACTATTATGAAAATATAAAGTTAACTAATAAATTTCGAAGTTATGCTAGTGACCTTGGGTTTAAGACAGCTTCCCTATCTATCGCATGGTTGCTTTATAAGGGAGAACATATAATTCCAATTCCTGGGACACGATCCCCAGACCATTTAAAGGAATTAGTTATGGCAAGGGAAATAGACTTGACTGATAAAATTATTGAAGATCTTGAAAAGATACTTCCGATAGGTTGGGCTTATGGTGATAGATATTCAGATGCACAGTGGGTAGGTCCTGAGAGATATTGCTAAGATTTTTTTAATTCTATTCTTCTTTCATGTAAAACAGGCTCTGTATAACCAGAAGGAAGTTTAGTTCCTTTAAAAACTAAGTCACAAGCAGCTTTATAGGCTATAGTTTCAAATGAGGGAGACATTGCTATATATTTATCATCATTTTTATTTTGCTCATCTACAACTCGTGCCATTTTTTGCATAGTAGAGACTACTTGATCTTTAGTAATTATTCCATGATGAAGCCAATTTGCTAGTGCTTGTGAAGAAATTCTACAGGTAGCTCTGTCTTCCATTAAACCTATATTATTTATATCCGGTACTTTTGAGCAACCAATTCCTTGATCAATCCATCGTACAACGTAACCTAAGATTCCTTGGGCATTGTTTTCAATTTCTTTTGTAATTTCTTCATTTGACCAGTTTTGCCCCTTAGCTATAGGAATATTTAATAAATCATTTATATTATTATCATTGTTAGAATTAATAATATTATTTTGTACTGAGAACACCTCTGTTTCATGATAGTGGGTTGCATGTAGTGTTGCAGCTGTTGGGCTTGGAATCCAAGCACAATTAGCTCCAGCTTTTGGATGATTAGACTTTTGTTTCATCATGTCATGCATTAAATCTGGCATAGCCCACATACCTTTTCCTATTTGAGCTTTACCTTGTAAACCACATGAAAGTCCTATATTTACATTACGTTTTTCATATGATTCTATCCATTTAGTACTTTTCATATCTCCTTTTTTTAGAAATGGACCGGCTTCCATAGAGGTATGAATTTCATCACCAGTCCTATCTAAAAAACCTGTATTTATAAAAGCTACTCTTGATTTTGCTGCTCTGATACATTCCTTCAAATTAGCACTTGTTCTTCTTTCTTCATCCATAATACCTAATTTAACAGTGTATTTAGGCAAGTTTAAAATTTGTTCTACTTGAGTAAAAGTTTCATCTGCAAATGCTACTTCTTCTGGCCCATGCATTTTAGGTTTAACAATATATATTGAACCTTTTATAGAGTTTCTCATACCTTCATTTTTATCTAAATCATGCTTTGCTATTAGTGTAGTACACATAGCATCTATTAAGCCTTCACTTATTTCATTATTATTTTCATCTAGAATAGAGGGATTAGTCATTAAATGTCCTACGTTTCTATTTAACATTAATGAACGTCCTTTTAACAAAATATTTTTACCTTTGATATTTGTAATTATTATATCTTTATTTAAAGTTCTTGTGATTACTTTTCCATTTTTTTTGAATTCTTCTGATAAATTACCTTTCATAAGACCAAGCCAATTACGGTAAGCTAAGACCTTATCTTCACTATCAACTGCTGCGACACTGTCCTCACAATCCATTATAGTAGTTATGGCAGATTCTAGAATAATGTCTGCTATATTTGCAGGGTCATCTTTTCCTATTGGGTCTTGAGAATCAATTTTTAATCTGATATGTAAGTCATTTTTAATAAAAATTACTTCATTTAAAATGTTATTTTCATCTTTTATGAAACCAATATATTGTTCGGGTTTTTCTAAATTAATATCTGTATTATTAGAAATTTTTAATAAGTTATTAATTACTTCTAATGATTTAACTTCTTCCCATTTAGCATTTTGTAGAGGAATTATTTTATCTAAATAGTTTTTAGCAAATTTTATAACTTTTGTACCCCTTTCAATATTATACCCTCCTGCAGGAGGAGATTCTCCCATGGCATCCGTACCATATAATGCGTCATAAAAGCTTCCCCATCTTGCATTTGCTGCATTTAAAGCGTAACGAGCATTCATTATTGGAACTACCAATTGAGGCCCACAGATTTTAGCTATTTCAGGATCAACATTATTAGTTTCAATTTTAAAATTATCTCCTTCAGGGACTATATATTCTATTTCTTTTAGAAAATTATAGTATGATTCTTTATCATGATTTTTTTCTTTATTTTCTTTATGCCATATGTCAATTTTTTTTTGTATTACTTCTCTTTTATTAATTAATTCTCTATTTTTTGGATTTAAATTCTTTATTAATTTAGAAAAACCAGACCAAAATTGTTCTGAACTAATATGAGATTCAGGTAAAGCTTCATTTTCTATAAAGTTTAATAGTTTATTATCAATTTTTAGGCTATTTTTTTCTGTTCTACTCATTTTTTTTCCTTATAAAAAAAAGAATAAATTTATAAATATTTATTAATAGCTAGGTTTACTACTTTAATTTATTATAAAAACATACTATACAATATTTTTTATATTCGTTACAAAACAAAATGAAGATATTATAAATATTATGGATAGTTAATATGCATTCACAAGTAGTATGGGAGCCTTCAGAAGGTATTATTAGAAATTCAAATTTATTTAATTTTTTTGATTTTATTAATTTTTCAAAAAAGAATTATGATGAATTACATGCATGGTCTTTAGAAAATAAAGGAGAATTTTGGAATGCAATTTGGGATTTTACTAAAGTTATAGGCGATAAAGGAGATATTTGTTTTTTAGAAAACAAAGATGCATGGATGACAGAGGCAAAATTTTTTCCAAAAGCTCGTTTAAATTTAGCTGAAAATTTGTTGCGAGGGAAAGATGAAAGAATTGCAGTTATAGAAACTGATGAAAGTGAAAATTATAAAGAATATTCTCTTAAAGAAGTTAAATTAATGGTTAGAAAAATATCTAATGGTTTAAAAAATGTTGGAGTTAAGCCTGGCGATAGAGTAGCAGCAATATTGCCAAATAGAATTGAAAGTCTTGTTAGTTTATTAGCAACCACATCTATTGGAGCTGTATGGACTTCTTGTTCACCTGATTTTGGGACTAAGGCTATTATAGATAGGATTGGACAGACTGAACCTAAAGTATTATTTTCCACTTCCAAATATATATATGCTGGTAAAAATCATGATTTTTCATCGCGTTTGATAGAAGTTAGTAATTCATTAAAAAATTTGAAAATGATTGTCTTATCTGAAGAGAATGAAATATTTCATTCTAAATTAGAGTGTAATTTTAAAACATTTAACAATTTTGGTGAAGATAGAGATTTTTCATACGAAAGAGTTTTGTTTTCTGATCCTAGTTATATTTTATATACATCTGGAACTACAGGTGCGCCAAAAGCGATAGTTCATTCTGTAGGAGGGGTTATTTTGCAACATTTAAAAGAGCACAAAATACATTGTGACATTAAAGTAGGAGACAGAGCAATGTGGTATACAAATATTGCTTGGATGATGTATCATTGGATAGTTTCTACTATGGCGTGTGAATCTACTTTAGTGTTATATGATGGTGCTCCAATAGTTAATAGAAAAACGTTTATAAATTATTCCTTACTTTGGGATGTAGCAGAAAAAACCAAATTAACACATATGGGAATAAGTCCAAAATATTTATCCAGTTTGCAAGACAATAATTTCTTTCCTAATAAAAATTATGATTTTAATAATTTAAAATGGTTAATGTCTGCTGGGTCTCCTGTGGCTCCTCAGCAATTTGATTGGGTATACAATTCAATAAAAAGTGATATGGGTTTTGCTTCAATTTCAGGTGGCTCTGAATTAATGGGATGTTTTTTTCTTGGTTCACCTATGCATTCTGTAAGAAGAGGAGAATTAACTGTAAAAGGTTTAGGGATGGGAGTAGATATTTTTAATGATAAGAATGATTCTATTGTTGGAAAACCTGGAGATTTAGTATGTACAGAACCTTTTCCGTCAATGCCTGTTACATTTTGGGGAAAAGATGGAGACAAAAGATATAAAAATACGTATTTTAAGGAACGCTCAGAAGTATGGACTCATGGAGATTTAGCTGAGTTAACATCTTATGGCTCCGGAATAATTTATGGCAGAACAGATAATACTTTAAATCCTGGCGGTGTAAGAATAGGTACGGCTGAAATTTATAATATATGTGAAACTTTTAATGAAATAGAAGATTGTTTAGTATTTGGAAAAAAAATTAAGAACGATGAGGAAATTGTTTTGTGTATAAAACTGAGAGAAAATTGTAAATTAGACAATAATTTTTGTAGAGAAATTAGAAGCATTATTAAAAAAAATGCTTCACCGAGGCATGTTCCAAGTAAAATATATGAAGTTAAAGATATTCCTTATACTATGAATGGTAAAAGAGTCGAGGGAGCAGCAAGATGGATATTAGAAGGAAAAGATGTGCCTAATTTGGGTTCTTTATCCAACCCAGATTGTTTAAAGGAATATAAATTACTATATCAAAAAGAAGCTTTATAATAAAAGGATTTAATTATGTCTAATATTAGGTCGTTCAGATTAGAGATTTCAGACAATGATATTAAAGATTTAAAAAATCGTTTGAATAATACAAGATTGCCTGACCAGCCTCCAATTAAATCTTGGAAGAGTGGAACAGATTTAAATTGGTTTAAAAATTTATTGCATTATTGGAAAAATGATTATGATTGGAGAAAATCAGAGGCAGAATTAAATTTATATGGACAATTTAAAATGAATATAGACGAAGTTGATATTCATTTTATTAAATCAGAGGGTAAAACAGAAAAATCTTTCCCGTTATTATTATTACATGGTTGGCCTGGATCAGTATTTGAATTTATAGAAATTATTAATATATTAAATAGTCCTTCTCAATTTAATATAGATACGAACATGTCATATACAGTAATTGCTCCATCTTTGCCTGGGTTTGGACTTTCTTTTAAACCCAATCAAAAAAGGTTTGGAGTGGAAGAAATGTCAGACATGTTGTTTGTTTTGATGCAGAATCTTGGGTATGAGAAGTTTTTTATTCAAGGTGGTGATTGGGGTTCGATGATTGGAACAAGAATGGCTTATAAGTATTCTGATAATATATTTGGACTTCATTTAAACATGCTGTCGTTAAGAAGAGAATTTGATAATAAAAATGATATATCAGCGGAAGAAGAGGATTATATAAGTCAAGTTAAAAAATGGAGACTAGATGGAATGGGTTATCAAGCTATACAAGGATCTAAACCCCAAACTTTGGCGTATGGTTTAACAGATTCACCTGCGGGTTTAGCGGCATGGATATGTGAAAAGTTTTATGAATGGACTGATTGTAAAGGAACTCCAGAAGATTCTATTTCAATTGATAGAATGTTAGCGAATATTAGTCTTTATTGGTTTACAGGTGCTATAGGATCTTCTTTTTGGCCTTATTATGCTCGGAGCCATAGATCGTGGTTTATTCCTGAAGGTGCTAAAGTAATTGTTCCCGTTGGTTATTGTGAATTTCCAAAAGAAATGCTTAAACCACAAAGAAAATTAGCAGAAAAAACTTATACTAATATTATAAGATGGGAAAAAAAGGATCAAGGTGGTCATTTTGCAGCTTTAGAAAATCCAAATGTATTAGCAAAAGAATTTATAGAGTTTTCAAGTTCTTTAAATTTATGAGAATATCCCTTTAGTAAGACCTATAGTAAAAGCATAGTCGGTTGCTACATCTTCTATTTGCCCATCTCTTCCTGATTTTCCTCCATGACCAGCTTCCATCTCTGTTTTTAGTAATAGAACATTATTATCTGTTTTATATTCTCTTAGTTTAGCAGTATATTTTGCTGGTTCATCGAAAAGTACTCTGTTGTCTGATAAACTTGTTGTTATAAGCATGTGTGGGTAGTCCATTTTTTTAATGTTATTATAAGGTGCATAAGAATATATATATTGAAAATGTTTTTTATTATTTTTTGCATTACCAAATTCTTTAAATTCACCAACTGTTAGAGGAAGAGAATGGTCAAGGTTAGTGGTTAATGAGTCCACAAAAGGAACGGCCATTATTATTCCTAAAAAGAGTTCTGGTTTTTGATTTACTACCGCCCCCATAAGTAAACCACCAGCACTTCCTCCCATACCAATTATTTTTCTTTTAGAGGTGTATTTTCTTTTTATAAGAAACTCTGCACAAAAAATATAATCTTTAAAAGTATTTTTTTTCTTTAGCATTTTGCCTTCTTTCCACCATTGCATTCCTCTTTCCATTCCACCTCGAATATGTGCTGTCACCCATATTATATTTCGGTTTAGTAAACTTAATTTTGTAGTGCTAAAACCTACACCCATGGAACTTCCATAAGAGCCATATCCATATAGTAATAAATGAGAGCTTCCATCTATAGGAGTATTTTTATGACGAGTGATAGTAATAGGTATCATCCTACCGTCATGTGATTTAACTTCTTTTCTTTCAACAATATAATTTTTTGGATTATGGCCAGAAGGTATTATTTGTTCTCGTACTAATTTTCTTTTTTTAGATTTAAGATTGTATTCATAAACTCTAGTTTGAGTTTTAGGTGAATCATATGTTATGAAAATTTTATCTGTATTTCTATTCTTTTGGGTTAATGAAATACCAGGACTATATACATTTTCGTCACAAAATATCAATTCTTCTTCTTTATGAGTTTTTAAATTTTTAACAAATAGTTTTGGTAAAGCGTTTGATGTTTCACCTCTTATTTCCCAATTTTTTAACATTGTTATGCCTCCAACCAGAACACCTTTTTTTGCAGGAACTACATCTTCCCAATTATGAATATCATTATGTTTACATCTACATATTTTAAAGTCTTCAGCATTTTCATTAGTATGTATATAAAAATAATTATTCCAAGAATTTAGAGAGTAATTTATATTTTGTTTTGATTTTTTAAATAAAATTGGTTTTGGTTTATTTGCATTTGAAGAAAAATAACTGATTTCAGTTGTAGTGTGATCTCCAGAAACAATAAAAAAATACTTTTCGTCTGAACTTAACCCTATACCTACACCAAAACGTTCATTATTTTCTTTATATATTAGTTCATCTGAAGATTTTTTATCACTTATTTTATGTCTGTATATGGTTTTAGGACGATGATTTTTATCTAACTTAGAATAAAAAATATATTTATTATCGGGGCTGAAAGTTATACTTCCAGAAGTATCTTTTATTGGTTTAGAAATGATTTTTTTGTTAGATATATTTCTTATATAGATTGTATAATATTCTGAACCTTTAAGATCTAATGAATAAGCTAAAAATTTATCATTTGGACTGACTGTAACTGATCCAGTGCTAAAAAAACTAGAATTATGTTTCTTTTTTTCCTTATTTCCATCCCAATATATTTCTTCTTTTTTAGAACCAATTCTTTTTCTAACTTTTAGAGAATAGTTTCCTTTTTTTGTCGTTTTGGACCAATATTCATATCTTTCATCTTTAAATGGTAAGCTTGTATTATCTAATTTTATTCTCCCTTTAATTTCTTTAAATAATGTTTTTTGTAATTTTTGAGTATTTTTTAAGTGATATTCCGTATATTTATTCTCAGCTTTAAGATAATTTTTAACTTCTTTATTTAATTTTTTACTATCTTTTAAGACTTCTAGAATATTATTTTGATGAATCCAGCTATAATTATCTATCCATTGTATTCCATGGCATTCTTTAATTTCTTTTATTTTTTTAAGAATTGGCTTTTTCATATTATTTTTTCGAGTTAAATTAAAATTTATTATTAAATAAATATAAATTGTATTAATGTAAACAGCGTATTTTAATATTTTATAGGAAAATTATCATGAGATTAAGACAAATTGCGATAGCTAGCTATAATTTAAATAAAGCAGAAAGAATAATAAATAAAGAATTAAAAATAAAATCTGCTTATAGAGATGAAGAAGTAGAAAAATATGGTTTAAACAATATTGTATGTCCAATAGGAGGAGAGTTTTTAGAAGTTGTTTCTCCATATACAACAGATACTACAGCAGGAAGATTTATCGATAAGAAAAAAGGACCAGCTGGTTATATGACAATATTTCAGTGTGAAGATTCAATCGAAAGGAAAAAATTTATAGAGAGTAAGGGTATACGAGTATTAAATGCTTTTGAGCCTAAAGGAAATTTTATTAATAATCAGTTTCATCCAAAAGATTTGCCTGGTGCATTATTAGAAATAGATTCAGTGACTAATACAAATTATAAAGAAAAATTTGCTGATTGGCCACCAGCCGGGAAAGATTGGAGAACACAAATTAATGAAGAATATGTTAGTGGTATAGTGGAAGCTATAATAGCATGTGAAGAACCTGATAATTTAAGTAAATTATGGTCTGAAGTTTTAGACAGTGATCTAGAGGTTGAAAATAATTGCCCAACAGTATTATTAGAAAATGCTAAAATAAAATTTGTACAATCTAAAGATAATTATTCAGATTTAGTAGGCATAAAATTAAAAGCTACTAAGGAAAGAATAAATTTAGGTAAAAATATAAAAATGTTAGGATTAGATATTGAGTTTGTTTAGTTTTATTTAGTACACTTATTTTTTAATACTTGAATTAAAAGAGATTCTTTACATGTTTCCCATTCTGCAGGTTGCTTTTTAAAATAATTTAATGATATTAAGGCAACTAATAGAGCTATAATTAATATTGTTAACCATGAAAAATTGTTCATATAAATTGTCCAATATTATTTTTTATATCTATATGATATTATTATTTTGGGAGGAAAATTCAATATGTTTAAATTTTTATTAATTATTTTTATATATTTTTATAGTTTTGTTTCTTTTTCAAATTTTGAAGAGAGTTTAGAAAAGTTATATAACAACAATTTTTGTTCTGGTTGTAATTTTTCAGGCTTAGATATGTCAAAACTTAATTTTCAGTTCTCTGAAATATCTAATAGTAATTTTGATAATACTAGTTTAATTAAAAGCTCACTGCAGTCGGCAAATATTTTAAATTCTTCTTTTAAAGGGTCTAGTTTAATTAAAACAGAATTTGATGCTGCAAAATTAGATAACTCTATATTTTATGAAGTCCGTGCGACTGCTGCTAGTTTTATGGGCGCTTCATTAAATTTTGTTAAAATAGATAAAGCAGATTTTAGAGGCTCTTTCATGCAGGCATCAAATTTATCTGATTCTACTGTTATGAATTCAGATCTTAAGTCTGTTGATTTGTCTGCTGCTATAATCAAAAAAACTATTTTTAAAGATAGTGATTTAGAAAATGCTAATTTTAAAGGTGCTAATTTAGAAGGTGTAGTTTTTGAAGGAGTAAATTTAAAAAATGCTAATTTTATTGGTAGTAATCTAAACGGTGTGATTTTTAAAGATACTTATATATTTGGGGCGGAATTTATTTCTAGTAATCTATCTAATGTTAATTTTAATGATATAGATTTTAAAGGAGCAATTTTTGAGGAAATAATTATTTGTGGTCAAAGAATCCAAGGTTCAATTAAGATAGCTTCTTTTTTGGATATGATTATTCCTGATGAAGAAGATAATTCATCTATATTAAAATCTTTAAAATGTAAATAAATATTATATAACTTTGGGGTATTTAGATTCAATCCATTGAATCGTTTTTTCCAGAGAATAAGATTTAGCTTGCTTATTTCTATATATTGTTATCCATTGTTTGAAATTAGCTGATTTATTTTCATAAATAATTATGCATATGGGAGTCTCATATGAGTGTCTATAAAAATTAAATATTATTTTATTTTTTTCTTTAGAAAAACTATAATCTTTCCAGTGATTAGCGAGAAGCATTCTTGAAAATAATGCCATTACTCGATTAAAATCATGTTTTTGAATAAAGGATTTATACTTATCTTTATAAAAATTTGTAGTATTTTGTTTTAAAATATTATTTTTTATCAATTTAGTGTTTTAATTTCATATGTAATTATATATTTTAACTTTATTAAATTATTAATTTTTATTTTAACATTTTATAATATAACAATAAATATAATTAAATTGTTTAAGGAGATAATGGTGAGTGATGTTTTTCAAGAAGTAGAAGAAGATATTAGAGAAGAAAAATATAAAAAAATTTGGAACCGTTATAAATATTATTTTATATCTACAATCTTAATAATTGTAATGGGTGTAGCATTAAATGCATTTTTGAAACAACAATCTATAAAAGAAGTTAGTGAAAGATCTGAAAAGTTTTTTGATGCAATATCATTAGTTAATGAAGATAGTGAGCAAGCAATTTTTCTTTTAAATGATTTTTCTAAAACAGAAGAAAAATCTTCTGAATATAATATTATATTATCTCTGTTTATGGAGGCTTCCATAAAAAGAGAAAAAAAAGATTTTTCAGGAGCTTTAGATATATATAAAAATGTTGCTGTTAAAAAGGTGGATGATTTTTATATTGATTATGCTAATTTATCGGCTTCTGAAGTTTTAATTTCTATGAAACAAATTGATGAAGCAATAAATTTATTAGAGAATTTGATATTAAAGTCTTCCCCGTTAGCATTAATAGCAAAAGAATATCTAGGATATATTGAGATTAGTCGAGGGAATTTAGTAAAAAGTAAAATGATATTTAATGAGATATATGAAGATGCATCTGTTTCTGAAAGTATGAAAATTAGAGTTAAAGAAGTATTATCAATATTTTGATAATTTTTATGAGGCTTAAAGATGTTTTTGTTTAAAAAATATTTCGTATTTATTTATTTATTATTTTTACTGGTTGGTTGTAGTGCTGTAGATAGTACACTAGATTATATGGGACTTAAAGAAAAAGAAAAAAAATTAGCTGGTAAAAGACTAGATATTATAAGGATTAGTGAAGATCTTTCTGTTGATGAGCATGCAAAAGAAGAATCATTGAATTTAAGTAAAAAAATTTTTAATTTGTCATGGAATCAAATTGGTAATTTAAGTACTCATAATGCTGAAAATTATTTAATTAATAAGGATCCCAAATTTTATTGGAAAAAAAGAATTGGAGATGGAGAAGGAAATTATAATAAAATATATGCTCAACCAGTAGGCAATGATAAAGCAATATTTGCTTTAGATGCAGAAGGTAGATTAGTAGCATTAAATATAGAGGATGGGGAATTTTTATGGAAAATTAATGTTTTTCCAGAATCAGAAAGTTTAAATTCTAGTATTGATGGAGGACTTGCACTAAAAGATGATAATTTGATCGTATCTAATTCATATGGAGACATTATTAATATCAATACTGAAGACGGCGAAATAAGGTGGAGGGTTAATGGTAATCCAGCGCAAGGTTCTCCTTCAGTGTATCAGGATTATTTATTTCAAATGACAATTTATAATGAGTTGTTTGTATATAATATATATACAGGAGAAGAAGTGTGGAGATATGTGTCATCTTTAGTTTCAGCTATATCTAATGGGGGTACATCTCCAGCTATTACTAGTAAAGTAGTAATTTTTCCTGGTAATACAGGAGAATTATTTGCTTTAGATTTAAATACTGGTTCTTTAATTTGGAATTCTAATTTAGTTGTAGAAGGATCTTTATCCGGAACATTAGAGTTGAATGACATAGATTCAGGACCAGTTATTCATAATGATTTGATATTTGCTGCATCACTTTCGGGTATATTTGCAGCTATTGATACTTTAAGTGGAGTTATAGTTTGGGACATTTTAATTAAAACTTCTAATAGCCCTGTTGTAAATGGAAATGGTGTTTTTATATTAAGTGATGATGGAATATTAATAAATTTGTTAAGAAATAATGGTAAAATTAGATGGATAAATGATATTGCAGAACAAATTGATGTTAAAGAAGAAAATAAATCAGTTTGTAAGGGTCCTTTATTAGCAGCTGACAATTTATGGGTAGTTTGTCAAGATAAAAAAGTGTTTAAAATAAATCCTTACGATGGGGTTGTTATTAATAGTTTTAATTTAGATTCACCATCTTATATATCTCCTATAGTTATTAAGGATATTTTAATTTTTTATACAGAAGATGCGGAAGTAATTACTTATCGCTAGGAAAAAACATGTTACCAAAAATTGTAATATTTGGAAGACCAAATGTGGGTAAATCAACACTATTTAATAGATTGATAAAGAGAAAAGCGGCAATTGTTGCAGATGTTCCTGGAGTAACAAGAGATAATAAAAGTTTAAGAGCAAATATGGGAGATCTGGAATTTTTATTATATGATACTGCTGGATTTGATGGCTTTGAAGAGAAAAATTTATTAAGTAAAAATATTTTAGATAAAATTAATCAAATAATAAATATTGCTGATGTTATAATATTTATGCTTGATGCAAAAACAGGAATTGTTCCTTTTGATTATACTTGTGCAAAGGTATTAAGAAAAATAAATTGTCCTGTAGTTTTGTTATTAAATAAGTGTGACTCAGAGAATGATAGGTTTTATACCTATGATTTTTTAAAATTAGGTTTTGGAGAACCTATAGTTTTTTCTGCTGAACATTCTATTGGTTTTGAGAATTTAAAAGAAAATATTTTAAAAAATATAAAAAATATAAGTTTTGATAGTAAAAATATAAATAATATATCTGCTATAAGATTAGCCATTGTTGGGAAGCCTAACAGCGGAAAGTCAACTCTTATAAATACATTAATAGGAAAAAATATAGTTTTAACGGGAAATGAACCAGGTATAACTCGAGATTCTATAATGTTAGATTTTTTATGGAAAAATCAAGATTTTGTATTAATTGATACTGCTGGTTTAAGAAAAAAAAATAAAATTTTAGATAAGGTGGAACAGTTATCTGTTAAGGCAACTATGGATTCAGTTAAATATGCTCAAATTGTTGTTTTAGTTTTAGATATTAATGAATCGCTTTCTAAACAAGATTTAAATATTGCAAGTCATGTAATTGGAGAAGGAAGAGTTTTAGTTATAGCAGCAAATAAATGGGATTTAGTAGAAAGTAAAGATAAGGTCAAATTAGAAATATTAGAAAAATTAAATATTACTTTATCACAATTACGTGGTGTTAAATTGATTGAAATTTCAGCACTTAATAAAACAGGTATTAATAATTTGATGGAATCGGTAATGATTATGTATAAAAAGTGGAACATAAATATTTCTACTTCTAAATTGAATAAATGGTTGTTAATGGTTCAAGAAAAAAATCCTCCTCCATTAAAATCTGGGAGGGTAATGAAGATAAAATATTGTACTCAAACTAGTTCAAGGCCTCCTACTTTTTCTTTATTTACAAATTATGCTAACGCTATTCAAAATTCCTATAAGCGTTATTTATTGAATAATTTTAGGGAAGAATTTGATCTGGAAGGAGTTCCAATAAGAATTATGTATAAAAATTCTAAAAATCCTTATTCAAAATAACTATTTTTAAGTTTTTTGATAAATTTTCTTGCAGCAACAGTGGGTGAAATTAGATTATTTTTATTTTCACCAGGAAAAGAATTAGTTCTTAATTGACTTAAAACTGGACCAGGATCATACGTTTCTATAGTTAAATTAGATTTAGTAGATTCTTTTTTCCAGCTTTTTATTAATGTTTCTATTGCATTACTAGTAAGTGAATAGGCTGTAAAATATGGTTCTTTATATTTCTTTTTTTTGCATACCAAAAAATATGCTCTTCCAGAATTGGAAGCTTTTAATAATGGATCAAAAACACGTATAATATTCCAACTTGCCACGATATTTATATTTATAATTTTATTAAAATCTTTAGGATGAATATGGTTTATAGGACTTAATTTTGGAAAAAAAGATGCTGAATTAATTAAAATATCTATTTTTTTAAATTTTTCATAAATAATATAACTAAATTTATCTATAGATCTTCCATGACTTAAGTCTAAAGGAACTAAAGTTGCACTGGTTGTAGTTAATTTTTTTAAATTATCATCAACTTTTTCTAATTTACTTTTACTCTTTCCTATTAGTATCAATTTTGTATTTTTTTTGGCTAATTCATAGCTTATAGCTTCTCCTATGCAACCAGTTGCACCAAAAATAAGTGCTATTTTTTTTGTCATATGCTTCCTTAATTTTTTTCGTTTAATAATGATAATTGGTTAGATAAAGATCCAACATCCCTATCTATTAATCTTGTAGGATAATCTCCAGTAAAACAATGGTCTGTATATTGAGGGCAGTCTTTATTTCTATTTTTATATCCCATAGAACGATATAAACCTTCTAATGATAAAAAATGTAAGCTGTCTAGTTTTAAAAGTTTTTGTATTTCTTTAATTGATTTATTTGCAGCAATAAGTTCATTAACAGATGGAGTATCTATTCCATAATAATCTGGAAATTTTATTGGCGGACTTGAAATTCTCATATGTACTTCTTTAGCACCAGCATCTCTCATCATTTGTACAATTTTTATTGCTGTAGTGCCTCTTACTATCGAATCGTCAATTAAAACTATTTTTTTTCCTTTTATTATATTTTTGTTGGCATTATGTTTAAGTTTTATACCCAGTTGTCTTATAGTTTGCGTTGGTTCTATAAAAGTACGACCTATATAATGATTTCTAATAATTCCTAAATTAAATGGTATATTCGATGCTTCAGAAAATCCTAATGCTGCAGGAACACCAGAGTCTGGAACTGGTATTACAATTTCTGCATCAGTTGGTATTTCTTTAGATAGTTGACGGCCCATTTCTTTTCTACATTCATAAACATTTTTGCCACCCATAATACTATCTGGTCTTGCAAAATAAATGTATTCAAAAATACATGGTCTAATTTTCATTTTTTTAAACGGTTTGTAAGACTTTATTCCTTTTTTATCAATTACTAAAATTTCCCCATTATCAATATCTCTAATAAATTTGGCCCCTATAATATCTAACGCACATGTTTCTGAGGCAATTATCTGTGCCCCATTCAAATCTCCTAAAACTAGGGGTCTTATTCCTAAAGGATCCCTTACACCTATTAATTTTTTATTTGTGAGAGCTCCTAAACTATATGCACCTTCTAGTTCAAATAATGCATCAATAATTTTTTTAATAATAGATGATTCTTTACTTTTGGCTATTAAATGAATAAAGGCTTCTGTATCAGTAGTAGATTGAAATATAGCTCCTTCTTTTACTAACCTACGTCTTAGTTCAATTCCGTTAGTAAGATTACCATTATGCGCACATGCTATGCCTCCACCTAATAAGTCGGCAAATAATGGTTGCACATTTTTAAGCGTAGTTTCACCTGTAGTTGAATAACGAACATGACCTAATGCAACTTCTCCAGGTAATTTTTTTATAACGGAAGCTTTAGTAAAATGATCTCCAACTAAACCTAAAAATGGTTCATTATTAAAATGTTTTCCATCAAAAGTAACTATGCCAGCACTTTCTTGTCCCCTATGCTGAAGGGCATGTAAACCTAATGCTGTAAGTGCTGCTGCATCTGGGTGTCCAAATACACCAAAAACACCACATTCTTCTTTAAGACTATTAGTATACATAAAAAAACATTCTTCTTTTATTTTTAAAATATTGAGTTAAGTTTAAAAATTCTTAATTATTTTCATTAATCTCCATGGTTTCCGTATTATTTAATTCATTCATCTGATTTACATCTGAAGGTGTATACGATCCATCTGAACTGTCAACATTATTAATAATTTCGTTAGAAATTAAATCTTTATTATCTATAATATTTTTAATATTCAACGAATTTGAATTAAATGTTAAAGTTTGATTAGGTATAAACTTAATAATTAATTTATTAATAGGATCTATAATTGAATAACTATAAGTATTTTTAATCCATTCAGGAATAGATTTATCTTTCCATATAGTTTGTTGCAGACCAATAGAAATAATGGATATTATTAAAATGCTTCTAATAATACTAAATATTATTCCTAAAAGTTTATCTAAGGGCCCTAATAATGAATTTTTTATATTATTTGATAGTATATGGGTTATTAGGGTAGTTAAAATCACTACAGATAAAAATATAACCCCAAAAGAAATAGCATCAGCTATAATTTGAGGGTTAATAAGTTGTCTAATATGAATAGTTAATAAACTATGGTAATTTATTGCTATCCATCCAGATAAAATCCACCCTAAAAGAGCTAGGGATTCTTTTATAAAACCTCTTGAATAACCAATAAAAAAAGAAACTATTAAGATTAAAAGAAATATAATATCTGTTATATTGTTATTTAAATCCATATTTCATTTTTCTTTTAATATTTTTTTAAATTAGTATCTTAGGTATATTTCTAGCCATTTTACATATTATTTCATAGGGAATAGTATTATTTTTTTTAGAAAAATTTTCAAGACTTCTGTTTTTTCCAAAAACTTCGACTATTTGTCCAGGTTTTATATCGTTATTTTTAAATTTACTTATATCTATTACTGTTAGATCCATAGATATTCTTCCTACTATTTTTACTTCTATACCTTCTATGAAAACGCTTCCAATATTTGATAATAGTCTTGATAAACCATAGGAATAGCCAATAGATATAGTAGCTAATTTACTTTTCTTATTTGCTTTAAAACTTGCACCATAACCTACTGTACTTCCTTTATCAATTTCTCTTACTTGGTATACTTGAGTAATCAGTTCTAAGGGTTCGTTTAAAAAATTTTTAGTATTTTTAGTTGGATTAA
>TARA_B100000686_G_scaffold188303_1_pt1 | contig 30142 bp, 27 predicted proteins | sample TARA_B100000686 | Tara Oceans TARA_B100000686 (sample SAMEA2622733) | marine metagenome | biome: marine biome (ENVO:00000447); feature: marine epipelagic mixed layer (ENVO:xxxxxxxxx); material: "saline water (ENVO:00002010), including plankton (ENVO:xxxxxxxx)" | depth 150 m | reverse complement strand
TATTCGAGAAAGGCGCCATCCGCCCCGGGGTGTTCGGGCGGCCGCTCAGTTTCGGCTCTCAGGCAGACTGAGCGCTTTTGCCAATTCTTTCTAAGCTCTGCTACTCATCACGCTGGGATCGTTTCAGACTTCACTATCCGAACGTCTGACAAGCAGTCGGCGGTCTGAAAAGGCCTGATTAAGCGTGTTGGCGTCCATATATTCGAGCTCTCCCCCTGCTGGCACGCCACGCGCGAGACGACTGACGTTGATCTCGTGCGCCTGGAGTAAGTCACTCAGGTAGTCCGCCGTCGCTTGTCCTTCCACTGTCAGATTTGTACCCAGAATGACTTCCTCAACCGCACCTTGGGAGATTACCTCCAGCAGGCGCTCAAAGCCCAACTGGTCAGGCCCGATTCCGTCAAGGGGCGACAGGTGGCCCATGAGCACGAAATAGTATCCAGTATAAGCGCCGGCCTGCTCAATGGTATCGAGGTCCGCTGGTGTTTCGACAATGCAAAGCAGTGTCTCGTCGCGTTTTCCCGAATCGCAGATATCGCAGAGCGGGTTCTCGCTGAAGTTGTTGCAGCGCTCGCAGTGATTAACCCCCGCGACCGCCGCCTGAAGCGCCTGCGCCAACACCTTGCCGCCTTCACGATCACGCTCGAGCAAGTGAAACGCCATCCGTCCGGCCGTGCGTGGACCCACCCCGGGAAGCCGACGCAGCGCCTCCTTCAACCGATCAATCGCTTCGCCGTTAGCCATTCATCCCCGGAATATTGAGCCCGGGAATATTGATCCCCGATGTCAGTCCTCCCATCTTCTCCTGGGTCACTTTTTCGACCCGGCGGACGGCATCATTCACAGCGGCCGCGATCAGATCCTCGAGCACTTCTTTGTCATCGCTGGTTAAAGCATCATCGATGGAAACCCGCCGCACATCATAACGGCAGGTCATGACGACCTCTACCATTCCACCCCCCGAAGCGCCGGTGACCTCCATGTTAGCGAGAGACTCCTGTGCAGCCTGAAGTTTTTCCTGCATCTCCTGAGCCTGCTTCATGATGTTACCCAAGGGTCCTTTCATTCGCTGTTCCTCTGTTGTTTACCCGACCGAACCGACTCCGGCACCACCGTAGCGTCAAATGCCGATACCAAATCCTGGACGGCTGGATCGTCCATTAAGGTCTTAAGAGCCGCATCTTTCTCTTCCTGCTCACGCCGGGCCCGGGTCATGGCCGGCGTTTCCCCAGATATCTCGCTGTCATCTGCAATTTCAAGGCGCACGGACACGCCGCAGAATGCCTCCAGTTTCTCTTCAAGTATCCTCTGCCTCGAAGGACTTCGCATCGATGCCAGTCCCGCGACCAGGGACAGCGTCAACACCCGGGTTTCAGGATCGTAGGTCTTGGGACACAGATTCATCGCAAGTTCCTGGGTTACCCCGGTGAAATCGCTATCCTCAACAAACGCCGCCCAAACGGCAGGATCGGACAGTGATAAATCTGCTGTGTTCTTTCCGTTGCGGCCTGCCCGTTTCTTTACGATCTCAAACGTCTGTCCTGAATCCGGTGCGATGCTCGATTTTTCGGATGACGCAGACGTGTTTCTTATTCGCGGACTCTGCCTGGTCGCTTGTTTGCCGGTCGTCCCTGGAGGAGCCGCAGATGTTGCACCGCCCGCGCAGTCTCCGGCGTCCGGAGAGAACGTAAACATCCGCAACATTGTCATTTCAAAGCCAGAAGCCGGACCGGGTGCCAGCGGTAGATCACGTTTACCCATTAATCCGATCTGATAATAAAGCTGCACATCCTCCTTTGACAGGGACGAGGCCAACTCTTTGACCAGATCCGAATCTGCCTGCTTGGCCGCGACCGCATCGGGGAGGATCTGAAACAGCGACACATTGTGCAAGACCGTTAGCAGTACATCGAGTGCACCTGAGTAATCGATTGGGCGCTCAGCCATCCCCGCTACGGTTTCGATTAGCCCAGCGCCATCTTGCCCCGCTAAGGCGCGCAGGATGGCGTCAACATGATGTGACTCAATCATGCCCAGCATGTCCCGTACTTCCTGGCCGGTAACCGAACCATCACCAAACGCAATGCTTTGATCCAGGAGACTCAAACCGTCCCGCATACTGCCATCGGCGGCGCGGGCAAGAATATCCAGGCCTTCGTCATCGAAGCTGAGCTCCTCCGCCCGCACGATCGTCTCAAGTTGCCCACTGATCTCCTGAGCCGTCAGCAGGCGGAGGTTGAATTGCAGGCACCTCGAAAGAATCGTCGCCGGCAGTTTCTGGGGGTCCGTGGTGGCTAACAGGAATTTCACATGGGATGGAGGTTCTTCGAGCGTCTTCAATAGGGCATTAAAACTATGCCCGGAGAGCATATGCACCTCGTCAATGAGGTAGATCTTGTACCGACCCTGGGTCGGTGCATATTGGACGTTATCCAGAATTTCGCGGGTATCGTCGACCCGGGTTCGCGATGCGGCATCGATCTCGATGAGATCAATGAACCGTCCTTCGTCTACGCCCTGACAGGCGCCGCACTCACCGCACGGCTCGGCCTGCGGGCCCTGTTCGCAGTTCACCGCCTTGGCGAGGATCCGGGCGAGTGTCGTTTTGCCCACACCCCGGGTCCCGCTGAAAAGAAACGCATGGTGCACCCGATCCTGCCGGATCGCATTGCGCAAGGCATTGACCACGTGGTCTTGCCCAACCACATCGGCAAAACGGCGAGGCCGCCACTTGCGGGCAAGCGCCTGATAACTCATAACCGGAAGACTGGGGTCATGGCTCGGTAAAGCCTTTCACGTAAAACCAAATCCTGATCCGAAGCAATGGAGACGGCGCCAGCCCGCCCGACCCCGGCACCCGATTCGGATGCTACGGCTGCTTCCTTCCGGACCTGACCGGGTTCACAACCTCTCGCCACCGGGGAGACCGACTGCCGCCGCCATATTGGTACAAGCCGACTCCTTTGCCGACCAGGTCAGATTGTAGCACCTGCCTTGACGGTTGCCCCTGCTGCGCGTTGAGCGGATCAATGTCGCCGCAGCACGCAGTACTTGCCGTCAGCGGGTGCACCGTCGAAATAAGGCTCCTCGGTGACAGACTCCAGCGTTGCGATTCCACAACCTTCAAGCCGTTCGATCTCAAGTGAAAACCCTGCTTCCTCCCAAAGGTGATTATGGATTGTGCAGGCGAAAGGCGTACCCGGCTTAAGCAGCCGGCAGATTTCGGTGAGCGCCTGTGGGCCAACGTGCCCATGCGTGAACGTACCGCAGCAGATGGCGGCGTCATAACTGCCTTCTTCAATCTTCAGCGGCTTTTCCAGATCGGCCTCGATGAGGGACCGATAAATCTCTTTTTGTTCAGCCACCTCCAGCATCTCGGGAGAAAAATCGAGCCCATCACACGCGTTAAAGCCATGATGTACCAGATACTCTGCGACGAGTCCGGTTCCGCAGCCAACATCCAGGACCAGGCATGACCGATCTGCCAAGACTCCTGCCAGAATCTCGGCGATCCTTTGAGGAGCGCGGTAATGCAGGCCGCTCTGAAGATGCATGTCGTAAGTGGTTGCCCAGTCCCGATACAACTCCCGCGCCTGGGTCGGCGTCTCGAGCCCGTACGCCCGGTTCAGTAAATCGGCGGAGGATGCCTCATCTAGTGGGGTCGGCTTTACCGATTCATTTTCTGATGCGCTCATGGTTATTCCTGATGTGTCACGTCAGACAAAAGCTATCCACTGCAGCAGGCCTGCGCTTAACACCATGACGGTCGAGAAAATGGGCACCCCCAGAATCGCCAAAGCCACCAGGCCCAGCAGTGCAAAATTCCCATATCGGGCATTGTAGTATCGATAGGCTTGGGACAGTCTGCGCGGCAGAAAATACGGCAGGATGTAATGACCATCGAGTGCCCCTACCGGCAGAAGATTAAAGATCATCAGAAGAAGATTAATCTGGGCAAGGTAAATGAAGAACAGCCGCGGACCCGGGTCGGACAGGGAAATCCAGCCCCACTTCAGGGCCAGCAGATAGGCATTGACGCTGACTACGGCCAGCAGCAGGTTCATTGCAGGCCCAGCCACAGCCACCCACAGTTCCGCGTAACGGGATTTGAATAACCGTGGATTTGTCGGTACAGGTTTGGCGTACCCAAACCCCACGAAAACCACCATTAACAAACCCAGAGGATCGATATGCGCTACCGGGTTTACCGTCAGGCGCCCCGCCCGTCGTGCGGTGTCATCTCCAAACCGCAACGCGGTGAAGGCGTGACCAAACTCATGGAACGATAGCGAGATCGCCAGCGCCACCAGGATTACGCCGAACAGCAGCCATTGGCCTTCATGGATCAGCGAGATCATCAGACGCTCGAGACTTTAGCCTTCTCCACTGGGCGCTCGCCCATTGGAAAAAACTTGCATTATTTCTAAGATATTCTGTAAGGTATCTTTGTTCAGGCACATAGCTGCGGGTTTGCTTTTTATTTCAACATCCCAACGACATGCGCTTTGAAGTATCAAAAAACGCAGGCAGAGCTGCATCACTGACCAACAACTCACGATGGGAGGATACATGAAAATAGAAACCAAAGCGGTTCATTCAGGCTATAAGCCGGATCCGACAACCAACGCGGTCGCTGTCCCTATCTACCAGACCACTTCTTATGCGTTCCGTGACACAGAGCATGGGGCGAATCTCTTTAATCTTGCGGAACTTGGGAATATCTATACCCGGATCATGAACCCCACCAACGACGTGCTGGAACAACGCGTCGCGGATATGGAAGGCGGTGTGGCTGCGCTTGCGCTCTCATCCGGCCAAGCTGCAACTACCTACGCATTGCTGACGATCGCCGAGGCAGGTGACAATTTCATCAGCATGTCTACGTTGTATGGTGGTACCTATAACCTTTTTGCCCACACCTTTCCCCAGTTTGGTATCGAGCCCCGCTTCGTTGATCCCGAAAACCTGGACACAATGGCCGCCCTGATCGACGGTAAAACCAAAGCGGTCTACTGCGAATCCGTTGGCAACCCGGCCGGCAACGTGGTTGACCTCGAAAAAGTCGCCGACATTGCGCATGCTCATGGGGTGCCAGTCATCGTCGACAACACGGTACCCACACCGTATCTGTGCCGACCTTTTGAGCACGGCTGCGACATTGTTGTGCATTCACTGACCAAATACATGTCAGGCCACGGTACGATCGTGGGCGGCATCATCGTCGATTCTAACCAATTCGATTGGGTAGCTAACAAGGATCGATTCAATCGCCTCAACGAACCCGACGTTTCCTACCACGGTGTAGTCTTCACCGAGACAGGCCTGCCGCCCTATATTCTCCGCGCACGGGTGGTACCACTGCGAAACATGGGTGCCGCAATGACGCCGATGAACTCCTTCCTGATCATGCAGGGTATTGAGACCCTGGCGCTCAGGATGGACCGCATCTGTGAGAACACCCTTGCGGTGGCGAAACACCTTAAAGATCACCCGCAGGTCGAATGGGTTCGTTATGCCGGACTGGATGACAGCCCGCATAAAGCGCTACTCGACAAGTACATGGGCGGACGGGGTTCAGGAGTGATGAGCTTCGGCGTCAAAGGCGGGGCGGAGGCCGCCCCCAAGTTCATCGATGCACTGCAACTCATCACCCGACTCGTCAATATCGGCGATGCCAAGTCACTGGCCTGCCACCCGGCAAGCACGACGCACCGTCAACTGTCTCCGGAGGAGTTGGCCAGTTCCGGGGTGACGGAAGATCTCGTCCGGCTGTCTATCGGTATCGAGCATATCGACGATATCCTTGCCGATATTGATCAGGCACTTGACGCTACCAAATAAGCGCACCTCCACCCCGGATATCGGGGATCTCAAAAAAGCGGGGCATTTGTCCCGCTTTTTTTGGACACACCTCAGGGAAGTGTGAGATCGGCCACCAGCGGTAAGTGGTCAGATGCCTGGCGGGCGAGCGCCAGACGTGATGACATCAGGCTGGCGATTTCGATCTCTCCGCGTACATAGAGGCTATCCAGCGGCCGCACCGGCGCATAGGCCGGAAACGTTCGCGGTTTGCGGTCCGTTCCCCGGAATCCGGCCGGCCGCATCACCTGACGACCTAGGGTCCCCCAGACGTCATTCAGATCACCTGCGACCACAAGGGGACTTGATCGAGAAATACGATCGAAGTGGGCGTGAGCCAGCAACTTCTTCAGCTGCATGCGACGTTCAATACCCGACAATCCCAAATGCAGATTAAAGAGATGGAAAGTCCGGGTCTGGACTTGGGCGCCGCTTTTCGCTGGCATAGAGATCCGCACCTTGGAGTACAGGGCGCTACGACGCTTCTTGGGACCAATCGTGAGATTGATGTTGTGTGCGTCTGAAATGGGCCAACGACTCAGAATGGCGTTACCGTATCCCCGGGCATGCTGGACACGAACATTGGGGATCCAGATACGATGCGGCAACTGCAACGCATCGCCCAGAATATCTGCCTGCAGCACGCCAGAAGATTCCCGACTAAAGCGTGCCACCTCCTGAAGCAGTATCAGGTCCGGCTGGTAATGGTCGATCACGTCAACAACCCGCGCCAGGTCAAACCGGCGATCGACCCCACCGATGCACTTGTGAATATTGTATGTAACAACCCGGATATTCATGATATCGTTGCTGGCTCACGAACCCACGCTCTGATCAGCACAACGTCTGCCGACTATAGGCAAACAGACTCAATGCAACTGTCCCAATGTCGCTTCGCTGCGGCGTCAACCGCTGTTGCAACCACGCTCGCATTGTTGCTGACAATTGCCTGTGGGACAGTCAATGCGTCTGAATCCCTTCTGCTGAAACCGTTTCAGTCCGAATATGCGGTCAACTACTCAGGTTTTCGCGCGGCGAGGACGGTTTCCCTCGAAAAAGACGGGGAAGAGTATATCCTGCGATCCACCACCCGCCTCAAGGGCGCCGCAAGACTCACAGGGTACGGCCCGATCTATGAGATCTCGCGGTTTACCCTGCACCATGGCGTGATCCGGCCCTCCCTTTATTCCATCGGTGAAGATAAGGCGAATCCCAAGCGGGACATCAGAATCGAGTTTGATTGGGCGTCCGGTGTGAGCAGCGGTTACGCCAAGGGTGAAGATCGCAGTTTTATGCTCGAATCCACCACGCAAGACCCCTTAAGCTTCGAGTTGATGGGAAGATTGATGCTTGCACAAGGCGAGCGCAATTTCGTCCTGAAAGTTCATGAAGGTCACCGCGTCCGGAGTTATCGCTTTATCGAGCAGGAGGTAGAAACGCTCAATGTTGCGTCCCGGGCAATCTCAGCCGTACGCTACTTTATTGACCGGAACAGCTCGAGGGAACTGTATTACTGGTTCTCCAATAATCCGGAACAGATTCCTCTCCAGATACGCCAACGGCACGGACAAAAAACCAAGGGAACGGTAACACTCACCGGAAGCACTCTCCTCGATTGAGTGCCCGTACCCTATCCGCCTCTCTACGTAGACGCGCAATCCTCACGGCCGACAGCGCCCGCATTCCGCAAATCCGATACTTCTTCAGCGCTGTATCCCAGCACTTCCTGAAGAATTTCGCCTGTGTGCTCACCCAAAAGCGGGGAACGACCCACTTCGCTCGGTGAATCGGACAGCTTCACTGGATTACCCACGGTGAGGTACTTACCGCGCGTAGGATGATCCACTTCGACGATGGTTCCCGTTTCGCGCAAAGAAGGCTCTTCGCTTAATTCCTGCATTGACAGGATCGGACCTACCGGAATGTCCAGCGGATTACAGATCTCCATCACCTCATACTTGGTCTTAGTCATGGTCCATTGCTCAATTGCCCCAAAGACCTCGTTAAGGCGGGGAAGCCTTGCTGATGGCGTAGCGAAATCTGGATCCTCCTTCCATTCCGGGTGCCCGATGACGTCACAAATCTTCTCCCAAACCGCTGCCTGGGTAATGAAATAGGTATACGCATTCGCGTCGCTTTCCCAGCCTTTGCATTTGAGAATTCGACCCGGCTGACCCCCGCCAGAATCGTTACCAGCCCGCGGCGTCGCGTCGGCAAACGGGATCCCCTCTCCGAACTGGGAGTACTCTTTCAGAGGCCCGTGCGCCAGGCGTTGCTGGTCCCGGAGCTTGACCCGACACAGATTCAGGACACCATCCTGCATGGAAGCCAAGACGCGCTGGCCGCGGCCGGAGTGCTCCCGCTGATACAGCGCGGTCACGATTCCTAGCGCAAGGTGCAAACCGGTTCCCGAGTCACCAATTTGGGCACCGGTGACCAGTGGTGGGCCGTCAAGAAACCCGGTGGTCGAGGCAGCACCACCGGCACATTGCGCCACGTTCTCGTAAACCTTGCATTCCGAATACGGGCCAGGCCCGAATCCCTTGACCGAGGCATAGATCATTCTGGGGTTGATTTCCTGAATTCGCTCCCAGGAAAAACCCATACGATCCAAAGCCCCAGGGGCAAAGTTTTCAACCATCACATCGCACGTTTCGATCAGGCGGGTGAAGACTTCCTTGCCTTTTTCATCTTTGGTGTTCAGGGTAATGCTGCGCTTGTTGTGGTTCAGCATCGTAAAGTAAAGACTGTCCGCGTCGGGCACGTCACGCAACTGGCCCCGAGTCGCATCACCGACACCGGGCCGCTCGACTTTTAAGACGTCCGCACCAAACCACGCCAACAACTGGGTACAGGTTGGTCCTGACTGGACGTGGGTCATATCGAGTACGCGTACACCTTCAAGCGCTTTCATAAGAAGATCTCCGGTTTCCTTTATTGGTTAATTCGAAATACGTTTGGCTCTTTGAAAAATGTTCATCTAACCCATGGGGGACTCAGTCGAGGTAGCTCCCGTTTTTTGCCACATGATCCGCGAGCTGCAGGGCATGCTCACGCACAAGCTTTTCAGCGGTCTCAGTCTGTCGTTGCTCCAGTGCCTCAATGATTCGGGCATGATCAATAATCGAACGCTGAGCACGATCATCGTCGTGGATAGTTCTTGACCGGATTGCCCGCATATGAATGAAAAGGCTGTCAGCAAGATCGGTCAGCAGCGGACTGTGCGCAAGGGAAACAATGGTCTGATGAAACTGTATGTTGGTTCTGGAGTACTCATCGATAGGCGCACCTTTCGTATCAGGATTTCCTTTGCCCAGAATTTCCCGCAAACCTGAGATCTCCTGATCCGAAGCACGCAGCGTTGCAAGCCTCGCCGCCATACTCTCAATCGAGGCCCATGCATAGATGATCTCGAGGATCTCCTCTTTTGTTTTTCGGACCACAAAGGTGCCACGCCTTGGAATATTTCGGACCAAGCCCGCCTGCTCTAGGCGGGAGATGGCCTCTCGGACAGGGGTTCGGCTCACGCCCAGGCTATCGGCCAGTTTTCTCTCATCCAGGCGAGGCGGCTCCTCCCCGGAATAAATATCCATATTCGCTACCGCATTCCGCAGGCTGCGATAGACCTGATCCTTCAGGCTCGACGCCGAACGAATGGGCTTGACCGCGATAGACATCAGGATTCCTGAAAAAATGATTGCCGGCTCAACACGCTACTGACCGAGGCATCCGGCTATCGCCGTACCGATCTCAACGGGCGAGGACACCACTCTCACGCCGGTCTCACGCAGCGCTTCGATCTTGGTACGCGCAGTACCCATACCATAGTGAATGATCGTCCCTGCGTGTCCCATGCGGCGTCCTTCCGGAACGGTTTGTCCTGCGATATATGCGACTACCGGTTTAGGGTTGCTCAGTGTTGATAAAAATGTCGCCGCATTTTCCTCCGCCGTGCCGCCCACCTCGCCAATCAGCACAACACCCTGGGTCTGATCATCATTCATAAACAATTCGAGACAGCGTGAGGCGGAGATACCGCCCACGGGGTCCGCCCCAATTCCGATACAGGCTGACTGACCGAGACCATTGCGGGTGGTCTGGTCGACCGCTTCATAGGTTAGTGTACTCGACCGGGACACGATGCCAATGGCACCAGGTAGAAAGATGCCCTGGGGCATGATCCCGAGCGCGCCAATGCCCGGCACAGCGAGACCCGGCGAATTAGGGCCCACCAGTACGGTGTTGGACCCCGTCAGATGCGCACGCACCCGCACCATGTCCAAAACCGGAATCCGTTCCGTTACGCAAACTACCAGACCGATCTCGGCATCGACTGCCTCAATAATCGCTTCTGCGGCATTTGCGGGCGGCACAAATATGACACTTGCATTGGCTTGTGTCTCCTGCATTGCCTCGGACACCGTATCGAAAACCGGAACACCCAGGTGAGTTGCACCACCCTTCCCCTGTCGGACGCCCCCAACAATCCGGGTGCCGCTCGCCAGAGCGCGTTCGCAGTGGAACGTTCCCTGCCGCCCTGTTATTCCTTGGCAAATAACCCTCGTCGTACAATCAACCAGTATGCTCATGACTTGGGTTCTGACTTTCTGCCGGAGAGCCACTGAGCCAACCGACCCACGATTGAATCCGTCTTATGGGAAGGTGGCGGCCTATCGGTACCGTCGACCACCATTTGTGCGCCTGAGGCGAGGTCAGGCGCAAATTGAATAGAGAGCCCGGAGCGCTCTAAGCGCGATATGGCGAGCGGCGCATTGGTTCCTGCCAGGCGCATGACCAGCGGAATGGTGACCGGTTGCTCAAGATGAGCGAGCAGCAGACCGTCCGCGATCGTGTCACAGCGCATGATTCCAGCGCCGAACACATTGACGATCAAGGACTTGATCCCGGGGTCCGACAAGACCAGAAGAAACGCTTCCTTCACCCTGCTGACTTCTAGCACGGGTGGTACGTCAAGAAAGTTGGCCGGACGTCCGCCGAGATGACTGACTGCATCGAGCGTGGCCATTGCAAGACCGGCGCCACTTGAAAACGTACCAACATCGCCATCCAGTCGAATGAAATTAAAGCCGTTCTTGGCCGCACGCTCCTCAGCCTCTGACCGATCGGTCCGTGACGCCAGGGCCGCCATTGCCGGCTGGCGATAAAGCGCATTGTCGTCTACGGTCACCCGCGCATCCAGCACCACCAAGGAGTCGTTCGCCCGGATGGCAAGCGGATTGATTTCAATCAGGGAAAGGTCGCGAGCTATAAATAGTGCATGCAACTGTTGTACCAGTTGAGCAAAGGCGGTTCTCACCGATGACCGCAAGCCGAGTTGTGCTGCAACATCCTGACCAACATCCAGGGCGATTTGATCGGCCGCGCCCAGGGATACGCGAACCAGGCTGTTGGGATCATCGACGATATCGCGTTCGACCTGGCTTCCTCCCTGGACGCTTGCAAGGCAGATCGGCTCGCCCCGGTCCCCATCAATGAGGATGGCAAGAAACACTTGCAGTTCCGACCGGATCTCGGGCTCAATATAGACCGCGTTGATGGTCTCGCCCTGGCGCGTGGTTTGCGGGGTAATGAGGTTTCCACCCAGCATCCTGGCTGCCGTTCGACCGACCTCCAGCACGGTATCGGTGAACTCAATACCTCGAAGCTCATCCGAGTCACAGATCCTGCCCTCAGCACGACCGCCTGCATGGATCTGAGCCTTGATGACCCAGGGACCTTCACCCAATTCCCGTGCCGCATCGAGCGCGCGTTGCTCCGATGTGGCGACAATCCCCTCCAATACAGGAATACCCTGTTCGCGCATCAATGCTTTGGCCTGGTATTCAAACAGATACATCTTTAACTCCTACGAGGGCACTTTACTGTCGAAACTGGGCCGGCCGGTTCAATGCACATCAAGTCCAGAGTCAACCTGGAGGACAATTTTTCCAAAGTGCCCGGACGATTCCATCAACTGATGCGCCCGACTGACCTCTTCGAGTGGGAAAATCTCATCGACGAGCGGGACAATCTTGCGGTCTTTGAGAAGATCCAGCACATCCGCGGCAAACTTCTCGATGATTTGCCCTTTTTCCTCAGGAGGCCGCGGCCGGAGCACAGAACCCGCAATCTTCTGTCTTCGCACCATGAGTTGAGCAAGGTTTAGCTCCGATTTCACTCCACCCATCACCCCGATCAAAACCAGCGTGCCGTTGGTGGCAAGAGATTTAAGGTTGGAGGCAAGATAGGCGGCTCCGATGTGATCCAAAATCACGTCTACTCCCCAACCCTGAGTCAACTCCTTAATGACCTCTGAAAACTCCTGCGCACGGTAATCGATCACGTGTGTGGCCCCAAGCGCAGACACGCGTTCCAATTTGTGTTCGGAAGCCGTCACATACAAAGGGCTTTTTGGAACCAGGGCGCGACATAACTGAATGGCTGCCGTATTCACACCGCCCCCGCCTCCATGAAGCAGGACGCTCTGGCCGTTTTCGAGCCCAGGAAACTGGAATAAGTTGAGATGAGCTGTAATGTACGTCTCACAAACGCACGCGGCCTCGGCCCAGCTCATCGTCTCCGGCACAGGCATTAGATGACTTGCCCAGGCCAACGCGAACTCCGCGTAGGCTCCACCACCCACCAACCCCATGATCCGGTCACCGGGCATCCATTCATCAACACCCTCCCCGACCTCGGCAATGATGCCTGCGACTTCCAGTCCCAACACCTCCGAGTCACCCTCGGGAGGTGGATAGTTCCCTTCTCTTTGAATGATGTCAGGTCGGTTGACGCTTGTGGTTACTACCCGTACCAACACCTGTCCAGGACCTGGGGTGGGCGTCGACTGCTCCCCGATATAAAGCGTATCGGCCGCGCCGAAGCTTTTCTGTAAAACCGCTTTCATTATTTAGATAAGAGGTAAGCTAAATCTGGTATACAATATACCACAGAATATACCCCATAACCATTCCCCGTTAGGCTCCTACCTTGGCGTCCCGGTCCTTCAGTCCGCGCGATACCCGTTAAACGACGAAAGGAGTAACACTTTGAAGGCCTATAAGAATCCCCGGTTTCTCGACAGCGCTGACGCCCGACTGCTGCGCATCGTGTCCGAATTTATCGAACCGCAAGCACGCTTCGCGGATCATGACATCGAGGACACCATCGTTTTCATGGGGTCCGCACGGGCCGCCGCTCCTGAGCAAGTGTCTCAGGAAAAAAGCGCGAGTGGGGATTCACCCGCCACCCTTGCCGATGCCTACCAGGCCTGTCGAGACCTCGCGCGCCGTCTCACCGAATGGTCAAAAAACCTGCCCGAAGATCATCGCCGATTTGTTGTCTGCTCTGGAGGGGGCCCCGGCATTATGGAAGCCGCGAATCGTGGCGCCTCAGAGGCGGGAGGAATCAATGTTGGATTAGGCATCTCCCTACCTCACGAACAAGCCAACAATGAATACATCACCCACGAACTATCGCTCGAGTTTCACTACTTTTTTATGCGCAAGTTCTGGTTTGCCTACATGGCGAAAGCGGTCGTATTTTTCCCAGGCGGCTTTGGCACCCTGGATGAACTATTTGAAATTCTCACACTTCTTCAAACCGGGAAAATACGCAAACACCTGCCTATCGTGCTATTTGATAAGTCTTTCTGGGAAAGTACCGTCAACTTCCAGACACTCATCGACCGCGGCACCATTAGCAAAGACGACGTCGACCTCTTCCTGCTGACGGATTCAGTGGACGAGGCGTTCACGCATCTCACCAATGCGCTTGCGCGGTACGGCGTGTCAGAACACGGCGCCACTTTATAGGCGATAGGCGTTCTGAGCGGTCGCCCTGCCGGCCTTGACTGACCGTACGCGTCCCCCAAGTGAAGAAGTTCAGAATCTAGGCTGCCCGGTTCTGGGTGAGCCACTTTTCCACAAGGGCCACGGTCTCATCGACCGCGTCGAGTTTCTTGCCCTGTTGGGCTGCGACCAGAGACACCAACTTGTCGACCCTTTCGATATTCGTGGCACCGGCGGCCAACGCCCGCGCAGCCGACGAAGGGTTGGCGAGGGAACTGGCCGCTTTGGCGTACTTTTCGAAAGGCACAAAATCCGACGCCTCCCCGCCAAGGTCAATACATATTCCGACAACCCATTCATAAACTGCCCGGCTCGCCTCTATGTCGCCATGGACCGCCTCTTTAATCGGACGCATCTCATCCGTCTGGACGCAACGATAGTTACCGGCCATCAGCATCGCCCATTTGGCCAACGGAACAAAAACCGAGTCATACACTCGCAGTTTTACAGGCAACTCCAGTTCGCCTAACTCCGGGCTGGTAAAGCGGGCCGCTTCGATTCCCGCATCGAGGTCACGCAGGATTGCCGTGTGACTCTCGTCCGCAAAAGCCGCCGCCTTGAAGTTGGTCGGGAGTCGCACCTGAAGCACATTGGGTTGCTCTTCCGGCGGGCGGAAGGCTTGCGGGTCCGGGCTGCACAGCGTCATCGAACCGGGATCAAACGGATCCCATAGCTCAGGCTCAAGAAAACATTCCCGAAGGCTTCTGGTCTGAAGGCCCGGTATGCGCGCGAGATAGGGAAGCAGAGGCATATTGGTGATCGCCATCGTCGGGACACCCGAGGCTGCCACCCGGCCAAGCAACTCCCTTACTCCGGCCGCGCTGTATTGCGGTTCCTGCATGGCAAGCACCACGAGGTCAAACTCCGAGGGGGTCACCTTCTCCGGCCCACTTGCATGCAAAGAACCCGGCAGAACCCCCGAGGCGACCTCCACCAGGCCTTCGTGACCCTTGACCGGCATCCTGACCACCGAGCCCTGTGCATTAAAAATTTCTGCCGTTGCGTCCCGACACACCAGAGTCACATGATGGCCTGCCATCAACAGTTTGGTCGATAACAGGGAGCCATATGACGCGCCCAGAATGAGGATACGGTATTGGGTCGGATTGCTGTCGGTCATGTTTTTTCTCAACTGAAATTTTTGGAAAGAAGTAAACGGGCGCGGAGTTTAACCGATCGGAATCCCGGGGATGGGTTGCCATGACTCACTCTGCGCAAATGGTTGGAGGCGCCTAGTCAAAAGCGAGATCTCCATGCTATTCTGGTCTGCCGAACCCGGTTTGTGGACTTTGACAACTTGTGAAGAGACAGATTCGATGAGTGCCGCGCCAGGAGTCTCCTTGGGAGACAAACCGCTCTCTGATAATGCCGCCGACAGTTACACCATGCCGGCTCGACTTTACACAGACCCAGACGTCTTCGAGCAGGAAAAGAGGCAATTTTTGCCAAATCCTGGCATTACATCGGACACCAGAGCCACGTCGCCAAGATTGGTGACTACCTCACGCTGGATATCGCAGACGAGAGTTTTTTTGTCATTCGCTCTGATGACAATGAATTGCGGGCGTTCTTCAATGTCTGTAGACATCGCGCCCATCGGCTGCTTGAAGGGGCCGGCAGCACCCGTGCCATCGTGTGTCCGTATCACGCATGGTCTTATCACAACGATGGGCGGCTGCGGCACGCAAGATTTGCCAACGAGATGCCGTCTTTCGCACCAGAAGAGTTCTGTCTGCCTCCTGTTCGACTGGAATCCCTCGGAGGATTGCTCTTCGTTAATCTGGATGCTGGCGCGCCACCCATCCAAACCCTGGCCCCCGGATTCGAAGAGGATCTTCAGTCGCTTATCCCTCACTTCGATGCGCTTATGCCCATGGATACCTTTGCCTTTGACTCACCGGACTCCACTAATTGGTCAGCAAACTGGAAGGTCGTCGTGGACAACTACGTGGAGTGCTACCACTGCCATCAGGCGCATCCCGCCCTGGCCGATCTGATGGAGATGACCAGCTACGAACACGAGGTTCAGGAGCACTGGGCCCGCCAGGTCTCGCGATCAACGCGCACGGATAACAAAGCCTATCCTTTTAACGCCAGTGACGACGTTCAGATTGCTGCGTATTGGTATCTATGGCCGACGACCTCGATCTGGCTGGTCCCGGGTGACGCCAACCTTTTTGTGTTATCCATGATGCCAAACGGCCACGAGCGCACCGCTTTTTCGGGTCACCGCTATGGATTGACGGAATCCGTTGATGCCGAACGCAGCGAGTACCTCAACGCCATCCTGGGGCCTGAGGATCAATCACTGTGTGAATCAGTGCAACAGGGTCTCAAGTCATACTCATACAATCAGGGGCGATTTATGGTGGACGCGGCCAAATCCGGGGTTGCCGAACACGGCGTGCATCAGTTTCATCGTCTGGTGATGGATGCGCTTCAGGTATAGATGACGATTACGATCCCGTGCGTTGATCTCCAATCGGCGACGTCTTCAGTTTCAGACTCTAGGATCGCCAAGCAACTCGATGAGGCCCTATCCTCCCATGGCTTTTGTTATATCCAAGGTCATGGGATCTCTGTGACTCAGATCTCCCAGATATTTGAGGCGAACCGCGCCTTCCATCAGTTACCCCAAAAAGACAAGGAAGCGATTGCGGTCAACGCCTTTCATCGAGGCTACATCGGTAAAGGCGCGAGTCAGACCGTCACCTCTTCTGTAGCAACAGCGACCCGCCCCAACCGCTCCGAGTCGTTTATGATGATGCAGTCGGTCTCGCCTGATCACACCCGCTGGGGCAGCGCGGTCTTCGGACCGAATCAATGGCCCGAATCCATGGGCACTCATTTTCGGACACAGTGTTGCAACTACTTCAAGGCGATGCAAAACCTTGCCGATGACCTGACGCAACGACTGGCCGTTGCTTTGGGACTTAGGCCTGATGCCTTCAGCCATTGGTTCACCGAGCCAACCGTCTTTTTGCGTTTACTGAAATATCCCGCTGCCACCGCGACCGATCCTCAAGGTGAATTTGGGTCCGCACCGCATACCGATCATGGTTTCCTGACCCTGGTCGCCCAGGATTCCACAAGCGGCCTTCAGGTGCAGGGAACCGATGGAGTCTGGATACCACTGCCGCCGGTCAGGGACGCCCTTGTCTTGAACGTCGCGGATATGCTTTCCGTCATCTCCGCAGGTCGGTGGCCCTCATCACCACATCGCGTTGTCCTTAATCGAAACGAGCGCTACTCCACAGCCTTTTTCTATGACCCGAACTTCAGCGCAATGATTGAACCCCAAGTGTCGTCGGCTACATCCACCGAAAATGAGGTGCGGATCCACTATGGTGAGTACCTGATGGCGCGTTTCGCCAAGAACTACCGATACCGCGTAGAAGCGGGATAGCTGCTACGATCTGTCTGGGCGGCGCAACAGCACCAGCGGGCAGTGTGCTGACGTCAGCCGAAGGATTCGTCGTTGAAAGGCGGCGCTGAAAATTCCATCGAAAAACAGCGCGTGAAAGTGGAAATTGGGATTCAGGTCCGAGCCAAATCGCTGATTCAGCGTCACTGCGCCGGTCTGCGCACCCTTGACGCCGTGGGACGGCGTCTTCAAAATTTATCCGAGAGAACGATGGCTACTTCACCAATATCTCTGTAGACACTCAAATTTGTACAAATTCAATCCTGGAGGAACCCATGACCAAGTTCATCGGACGTACTGTTGTCGCGGCAATTGCCTGCACATTTGCACTTGAGGCAGTCGCCACCGAGTGGAATGTCTCCGTCTGGGGTAAGCGTCGCGCGTTTACCGAGCACATCGAAAAGCTGGCTGAACTCGTCAGCGAGAAGACCAACGGCGGATTCACCCTGAATATTTCCTACGGCGGTCTTTCTAAGAATCGCGAAAATCTTGACGGCATCTCGATCGGGGCGTTTGAAATGGCCCAGTTCTGTGCCGGCTATCATCGCGACAAAAACCGTGCGATCACGGTACTGGAACTGCCTTTCCTGGGGGTCAACACGCTGGAAGAAGAGGTTGCAGTGAGTAGCGCTGTTTACGGACATCCGGCCGTACAGGAAGAAATGGCGCAGTGGAATGCCAAGCTCATCATGACCTCGCCCATGCCGCAATACAATATCGTAGGAACAGGTGAGCCTCGCACAACTCTGGCGTCCATGGACGGCATGCGTGTCCGCGCCACCGGTGGTATCGGGCAGGCTTTCAAGGCCATCGGTGCGGTCCCGACTTCGGTAACGGCTACGGAAGCCTACAACGCCATGGAGTCCGGCGTAGTGGATACGGTCGCCTTTGCGCAACACGCGCATTTCGCCTTTCGCACCATCGACCAGGCTACCTGGTGGACCTCAAACCTGAATCCGGGCACGGTGAATTGTCCCGTCGTCGCCAATGTCGATGCCTATGAGGCGTTGACCAACGCGGAACGTGAGGCATTTGACAGCTCCATCAGCGAAGCACTTGATCACTATCTCGCCAACTATGGTGAATTGCTCGCAAAGTGGGATACGGTTCTGGCCGAAAAGAATGTTCAGAAAGTTGAGCTTGCCCAATCCGAAATTGATGCTTTTCGGGCCCAGGCAGCGGATCCGATCCGCGAGCAATGGATCGCTGACATGACCGCGCAGGGCCTGCCTGCCCAGGAACTCTACGACCTGGTAATGAGCACTCTGAACGGCATGCGTTAGATTCCGAGAGGCGCCGGTTCATCCGGCGCCTTTTTTATGGCCGGATCATCTTCAGTCCTGGAAAATGACGGCCTGTTGAGCAGGCTGGACCGCTCGCTGCACCGACTCGAGGGCTGGCTAGCACTTGTGTCAGGTCTTGCGGTCTTTGCCATCATGGCGTTCGCGGTCATTTCCGTGACCGGACGCAACGGGTTTAATGCGCCAATCCCGGGTTACGTTGACTGGATTGAACAATTGATGCCCCTGATCGCGTTTATGGGGGTTGCCTACGCCCAGCGCGATGGTACCCACATCCGCATGGATATTCTGATCGGGCAACTCAAAGGCCGCCCGCTGTGGATTGCCGAATTCATTACCACTCTGGCCGCCTTACTGCTGATGATACTCTTGGTCTGGGGAAGCTGGTCGCATTTTGACAGAAGTTTTGATTTCAACGCGCCGAACTGGAGCCGGGATTCCTCTATCGATATCGGCTTGCCGATCTGGCCGGCTAAATTATTGGCGCCGGTCGCGTTTTCTGTTCTCGTGGTTCGCTTCCTCATCCAACTATGGGCCTATGCGCGGGCCATGATCTACGGCCAGTCGGAGCCGGTGGCCGTACCCATGATCAAGTCTGTAGCCCAACAGGCAGCGGATGAGGCACAGGCGCTGCAGGGTAAAGACGTCGTGGTGAGTGAGCAGCGCTGATGGAGCCAATTGAGATCGGGCTGTGGATATCGGGCGGCATGGTGCTGCTCGTGGTGCTTGGCATGCGTGTCGCCTTCGCCGCGGGCCTCGCCGGCCTGTTGGGGTTGATCTGGATCTTCTGGGCAAAGTTTGGATATGACCCTGGAAGGTTCGGCAAGGCGTTGACTATTGCGGTGAAAACCGCCGGGCAGGTGCCGCACTCCAAGGTATCCACCCAGACCCTGAGCCTGATCCCGACTTTCATCCTGATCGGTTATCTGGCGTATTACGCGGGGCTGACCCGCGCACTATTCGAAGCGGCTAAGCGCTGGGTGGGCTGGCTACCTGGTGGGCTTGCGGTTTCAACCGTGTTCTCAACCGCAGGTTTCGCAGCGGTATCCGGCGCATCGGTTGCCACCTCAGCGGTGTTCGCCCGTATCGCCATTCCAGAGATGCTCAAGATCGGTTACGACAAGCGTTTTGCCGCCGGTGTGGTAGCGGCTGGGGGGACGCTGGCGTCTCTAATTCCGCCTTCCGCGATCCTCGTTATCTACGCCATTATTGTTGAACAGGATGTTGGCAAACTTCTGCTGGCCGGATTCATACCTGGGGCGTTCTCCGCGCTGGTCTACGGCGCCCTGATCGTGATTCTGGCGCTGACACTGCCGAATTTCGGCCCACCGGTGAAAGGATTTTCCTGGCGAGAGCGGTTTGTGGCCCTGCCACCGGCATTGCCGATAATCGCCGTCGTCGTGATCATCATATTCTTTGTCTACAACCCGATGCCCGAGAGCTGGTATGTCGGTTCCTGGCAGGTGGGCGGTGATGCCTGGGGCACGCCAACCGAAGGTGGAGCCATCGGCGCGTTCATTGTCTTTTGTATGGCGCTGGTGCGCGGGATGCGCTGGCGACAGTTCCGTGAAGCCTTGCTGGAAACCGCCAAGCTGACGGTGATGATTTTCACAATTATCTGGGGTGTGCTGATCTATGTACGCTTCCTGGGTTTTGCCAACCTACCCCAGGCATTTTCGGAATGGCTCACTGGGCTGGACCAGAGTCCGATGCTGACCCTGGTGTTGATCCTGCTGGCCTATGCCATCCTTGGCATGTTCATGGATGCGATCGGTATGCTGTTGTTGACCTTGCCGGTGGTTTACCCGGCGGTCATGGCCCTCAACGGTGGGGAGTTTGTATCCGCTGCAGACAGTACATTCGGGATGTCGGGTCCTATGTGTGCCGTCTGGTTTGGCATCCTGGTGGTGAAAATGGCCGAGTTCTGCCTGATCACACCACCCATAGGGTTGAACTGTTTTGTGGTCGCAGGCGTGCGCAGTGATTTGCGGGTGCAGGATGTGTTCTACGGTGTTACGCCGTTCTTCATCGCGGATGCCATAACCATCGCGTTACTGGTTGCGTTTCCCGCCATCGTCCTGTGGTTGCCCGGTCAGGTCTGACGACTGCAGACTGTTCACTTAATATCGGCACGACACCCTGATCGTTTCATTTCGCCGGATGAGTTGGTCCGCATCGGGGCAGGCGGTCGCCACTGCCTGCGATCACGGGATCGAGTCCCGTTATAAAAAAAGGCCCCAGCAGAGACGCTCTACTGGGACCTGACTGTGTGGCGGAGAGGGAGGGATTCGAACCCTCGATACGCTATTAACGTATACACACTTTCCAGGCGTGCGCTTTCAACCACTCAGCCACCTCTCCGCAGGGCGCCAAAGGGTATCGAAGTTGAGTCCCCGACGCAAACCAGATTGGCTCAGACAAGATCCTTCAAGCCCGTGACCAGTCGGTCTAATCCCTCTATTGCGCTGTCGCTCTGCAGTGCGCCAAAGGAGGCCCTGAAGGCACAGATCTCATTAAGCCCGAAAGCGCGGCCCGGAATAACCGCGACGCCGAAGCGCTCGATCAGGTTACGGGCAAGATCCAGACCGTCACCCGCGTAGCCAGGCACTTTGACAAAGAAGTAAAACGCTCCCGTGCTCGGCAAAAGGCTCACCCTGTCTTCAAGCGAACTCATTGCCTCGATGCCTTGCTGACGAACAATTGCCATGTCAGCAAGATAGGGGCGGCAATATCCCGGTCCCGCCTGCAATGCGCCCAGGGCAGCATACTGGGAGATCGCTGTTGCGCAGATAACGTTGGTATCCTGGACTTTCCTCAAGGCCCCGAACAACTGCTCGGGAATGACAGCATAGCCGATACGCCAGCTGGCGAAGCCATAGGTCTTGCTCAGTGAGTACAGGCAGATAGTATGTGGCGTGCTGTTCTCAATCGCGCCCGGGGAGAAATGTTCGGCATCATCGTACAGGAAATACTCATAGGCTTCGTCGCTGATATGGTAAATCCCATGGGCCCGGCAAGCTTCATTTACGGCCCTTAAATCGGCTTCTGGATATACGATACCGGTAGGGTTGTTCGGCGACACCGTGACTACGGCTCGGGTTCTCTTCGTAATTGCGTTTTCAATAGCTTTGACCTGCAGATGCCCTGCGGCATCCGTCGGCACTGTTACAGGAATACAGTCCGCAATCCGAACCGCCATTTCCTGATTGAAGTAAAAGGGTTCGGGCAAAATGATTTCATCCCCGGGGTCACTAATCGCCAGCAACATATTCAAAAACCCCATGTTGCTGCCAGCCGTTACCACGACCTCCCTGCCCTCAAGCCGTACAGCGTTCTCTTCGGCCAGTTTGCTTTCAAGTGCCGAGCGCAAAGGTGTTAACCCCTCTACCGGGCCATACTGATGCGCGGTGGGATCCCGCCAGAAGTCACGGATATTCGTCTCGACCTCTGCCGGCGGGGGATAGTGCACGACCCCCTGACCCAGGGAAATCGTCCCCGCATTTTCGACGATCAGATCGCCAATTACGGGGATAATGGGTTGCTGCACGGATGCCATCCGCTGACTGGGAGAAATCATTTTTTTCTTACGGGGCTTGGAGTCGCTTGGCGGATCAACCCTGAACATTCGCTAAAGACTGAAACCGGCGTTGTGATTGGAACTTTCCCTGTTGCGTGATAAACGCCCTGTCATCCCTATTAAGACGTTCTGTTACACGGTATTATATGGCCGCGCCGGTTGCGCCCTATCGTAACCTTGCACACAGTCAGGCGTGGTGCCGATAATCGGCCGCCCGTCGACCCCGAGGACGCTGTTGACGCCCGTATGCTTTGGTCCCAGACAGGTATTTTCGTATCACGATGACAACAGATACGCACAACCCGGCAGCTGACGTATCCACCAGTCCGGCGCACTCTCCCGAAGACGAAATCCTTCAGGCTTCGCCTTTGGCGCCAGACGCGACGCTTGGCACCAACACGATCTCAAGGCTGCTCGCGGCCTCTGACAGCGGATACACCTATCTTGCAAACGACGGTGCAACGGTTGTCCAGGAATACTTCCCGCTTCAGTTTGCAGTACGGGATAGTGACAACATCTCTTTGCTGCTTTGTGACGCGCAGTTCAATACGGACTACGAGCAGGGCCTGACGGAATTTCTGCGCCTCGCTCGCGTTCTGAGCCAACTGGATCACCCAGGACGTATCGCGCACTACGAGGAAAACGACGGCACGGCCTGGTACTCCATTGACCTGCCAGTCCGGGCATCACTCGCCGATCTGTTGCAAACCGGGCAGCGTCTGCCTGAGGAGACACTCAAGACGGTACTGTATTCTGCGATCACCTATCTCGATGCCGTCCACGAAGCAGATGGCCTGCATCTTGAGCTCAGTCCTGCGCGGATCCTAATTGCCGATGAGGATCAACTGCTGATCTGCGGTTTCGGCACAGACCGGTTTCATTATCCTCCTGCGGATGCCCATACCGAGCACGATTTTCGTGCCCCTGAGCTGGCAAGCTATCGGGGTCAGTTGGGCCGTTGGACCGACTATTACGCGCTTGGCGGCATCCTGTATCAGGGAGCTTGTCGCGCTGTCCCCGTCGCTGCGCTGACCCGCCTGGATGCCATCGACCAGGGTCTCGAAGACCCTCTCTCTCCCGCCATCCACTCCGGTGAGGGATATTTTTCACGATCGATCCTGAGTCTGATCGATCGACTGTTGTCTCTGGACACGACCGATCGACCCCAGAATGCAGACGAACTTATCGACGCCCTTGAGCCTCAAGGGTTCTCGGGAACCGAGGAGGCGGATCCTCCGGAATTGAGCGTCGAGGCCAAACCGGACAAAAAGCGTACACCTAAAAAATCAAAAAGCGCCCCGGACTCCATTGCAAAACGCGTCAGGGGCGCCTCGTCAATCGTGTTAAGCGCTCTGGATAAGACAAGAAACGCGGCTCAAGCGGGAGAGCCGGTACCGCCAAAAGGCAATAGAAAGTTGCGCTCGGAAGACAGGCCGCAAGCCGGTAGAGCGCCAGGGCGGCAGGAACCGCTTTTCATGGGAGATGTCCAAGGCACAACAAACACAAGGGTACGGGCTGCTGATGATCGAACGCCCCTGAAAATTGCGGATGATCTCGAAAATGCAGGTCAGGTGCTCGTCGATAGCGAATTTCAGGACTTTTCTTTGCCGCCCCAGAACCGCGCCAGCCGCCGGTCTCGCACCTCAAACTCACTGCCCCGCTTTGAGCTCAAGCAATGGCTCCAGGTGTTCCGCAGCCCGTTCAGGCATTACGCTGTACGGTTCGGGATCGGCGTGTTGTTGATCCTGGTCGCCATCTATCTGCTTTACCTGCTTGTTACGCCCCCGGGCGTGAGCGAAGACGGGGCGCCGAGCACCACCATCGAGATCATCGGTGCGACCGATCTTACCCCTTCAGATACTCCGGAGCTTGAGATTGCCCGGACAGGAACTTCACACGAATCGCCGAGGGCGCAAACGACGGAATTTGCCAAGGACGACGACCTGGCCCGCGCCAACGCCTACCGCGATGCGGAAAAACTGGCCAGACTCAGTGAGCCCCATTTGGCCCGGGCGCGCACCTACCTCGCTGAGGAGCATCTCATTACTCCGCCTGATGCCAATGCTTATAGCGAGTTTCGAACCGTGCTCAAGATGGACCCCGAGAGCACCGCAGCCCAGCAAGGACTTGATCAGGTAACGGGGGGCGTACTTGCCAAAACCCAGCAACTCACTAAAGACAAGGCGTTTTCTCGCGCCAGAGCGTTTCTTGATCAGGCGATTGCCGTCATCGGTGATAGCCCTGAGTTTCAATCCGCGCGATCCAAGGTTGACACCGCGCAGGCACAATGGAAACAACAGGAGGCACTCGCCAAACTTAAGGCCGAAAAGGCACAGCGTGCACGCGAACAAAAACAGAAAATTGAAACGCTGCTTGCGAGCGCTTCTACGGCAATGGATGAGGACCGCCTCCGAACCCCACCGGGGACCAATGCGCTGGCGCTGTACCGCATGGTGCTCACGCTGGATCCGGCGAACGCCCGGGCGCGAAACGGTATTGCACGGATCACGCAGGTTTACCTCGACGAAGCCCGAGACGCGCTCGCCCAAAACCATCTCGGCCGGGCAGCGCGAGAGCTCGAGGCGGCCGCAGCGGTAGATCCGACGAACCCTAACGTCGTGATACTGAGTACCCAGTTGCAGCGGCGCCAATACCTGGAAACCGAGCAGCAGAGGCTTCAGGCAGAAGCGGATGACCGAATCTCCCAGGCCCGAGCCATGGCGGATGAACAGGCGTCACTGAATCTCACCAGCGGCGTGACCGCCTACTACAATGGAGACTACCAGAGGGCGTATCAGTTTCTTGCTCCGCTCGCTGAAAGCGGCGAACCTCAAGCCCAGGTCCGGGTTGCGCGTATGCTGCTTGAAGCCAGAGGTACCGACCGTGATAAGCCCAGGGCCATTGCCATGTTCAGCGCTGCATTGGCCCCAATTCAGCTCGCCGCACGTGACGGGCGCGCCTGGGCGCAGTCAGATCTTGCAGACTATTTCGTAGACGGCTTTGTGATCGACAAAGATCTCTCGAGCGCGGCGTTTTGGTATCGCAAGGCTGCTGAACAAGGCTACGCCCCGGCACAAACCAACCTCGGATGGCTGTATTTCAACGGTTACGAAGGGGTTGCACCCAATCGGGCAGTTGCCGTTCACTGGTTCAGCGAAGCAGCAGCCCAAGGCAATCGTGCCGCTGTCAGGAATCTTCAGGCGCTGGGTGAGACAATTCCCGGTCAGGGCGGGAGTTAGCCTCTACCCTCCACTTCCTGACCAAGCGGACTAATCGGATCTGCCGTGATTTGACGGCACCCTGCTCTTGCGAACATAGGTCCGTTTTGACGGAATCACCCCGCGCACACCGCCTTGGGGATTGGCGATATCTCCCTTTCGCCGGGGCATAAGATGCATATGGACGTGAAAGATTGATTGCCCCGCGTCCTTGCCGACGTTGACTCCCACGTTAAATCCACTGACAGTCTCGTCCCACTCTTCGATGCGGGCCTTCATCTTGGTCAGCATTTTTTGCATATCCACCACCTCGTACTCCTCCAGGTCGAAATACGAGGCAACATGTCTTTTGGGAATAATGAGCGTGTGGTACTGACTCACAGGATATCCGTCGCGACGGGAATAACAGTACTCCCCTTCTTCGATCAATTCGGGATTATCAAAATCACAAAAAAGGCAATCTTCCATCTTTCTCATAAAACTTGCGGCTGTGGCGGAGAAACAGTCATCTGCCGGCCGGATCAATCAGGGTGATGGCGGAGAGGGTGGGATTCGAACCCACGGTACCTTTCGGTACAACGGTTTTCGAGACCGCCCCATTCGACCACTCTGGCACCTCTCCAGAAATCTCTTCACTTACATCAAAACTGCACGGGCTCTAATGCCATTTTAAATCAAAACATCTGTAATCTCTGGGAAACGGGGACACAAAAATTCGACTTGAGAATACTCTTCTCTGTCCCAGCGTTACAAGACTGATGCATAATCGGTGTCGCATCAATTCACTGTTGATTCAAGTTCTATTAACCAAGGATCCCTTCTCTTGGAACACACGCGCTTTTCGGTTCGATTTAATTGCTGCCATTGCTTGTGAGGGAGTGACTTGAAACCAATCATTTTTTGTATTGAATGCCTTTAAGTCCTCATAGACTTTCGCCTCTACTCTACGAGGGCAATCTACGAGCGCTGCATACTCCAAGTTGGCAGACCCAGGGATTCCTGCGTGCTCTGCCCATTCGCTTATGATTGAGACAGGATCCTCATCAGAATAGCAGACCTTGACCACCGAACTAACGTTATTCATCGTCGCAACGTATATCCATCCCAGCATTTTGAATTATCCTATTAACTCAAATTACCAAACTTCCGTGATTTTAATGATCAAAAGCATCTTAGCCAAACAGTCTGTGAAGATAATCCATAATTACCGTCTAGTAGCGACTGATTTAAGCGGTTTGGCGAAGACCCTAAAGTGATGGTTTACAGATGAATAGACTCCCTCAAACAGATAATCGCCCTATCATGTCAGACGCGGGTCTAAAACCCACGCAACTGATACATGCGTGGGATGAGTTCGGCGATACTCGCGAAATCAGTGTCGCAGGAGAATATCCTCTCACGATAAAAGTTGATAGCACTGAAGTCGTGACGCTGATGACACTTGGCACTCATCCGGAAAAACTGACCCTCGGTTATCTACGTAACCAGAGGCTCATAGATGATATCAACGAAATTGCGGAGGTTCGCGTGGATTGGGACCGGGAGACGGTTGACGTATTCACCACCCACGGCGACGGCATCGTCGATCTCCACGAGAAGATCTCCAAACGTACTGTAACCAGCGGGTGCGGCCAAGGCACGATCTTCAGTTGCACGCTCGATAAACTTTATGATACCCGGCTTCCGCGTGTCGATATCTGCCAGTCGACCATTTATGCCTTGCTAAAGACCATCAACTCTTATAACGAGATTTACCGGGCCGCTGGCGCAGTCCACGGCTGCGCCCTCTGCGAAGGGTCACGCATTCTTTATTTTGTTGAGGATGTCGGCCGACATAACGCCACCGACACGATCGCGGGAGAAATGTGGCTGGAAGGCATTGGGGGGAACGACAAGATCTTCTACACGACCGGACGGCTGACCTCGGAGATTGTGATGAAAGCGGCGCACATGGGTGTACCCGTTCTGGTATCCCGCTCCGGCATCACCTACATGGGGTTGGAGCTTGCCCAGGATCTTGGTGTCACCATGATTGCCCGGGCCAAGGGCCGGCATTTTCTGGTTTATAACGGCGAAGACACGATCCGATATGACGAGATTCCACAACGCAAAACGACTATCACGGCCAGTCCGGAGCCCTGATGCCTTAGGCAGGCATCACCTGATACCAGCCGGCCGACTCGACCAGGCGGACATCAACACCATACAGCGATGACAGGCGTGATTCGGTCAGCATCTCTGACTTCTCACCATCCGCCCAGACTTTTCCCTGATTCAGTATGACAACACGGGTGACCTCTGGCGGGATCTCGTGGATATGGTGCGTCACCAGTACCAGCGTATGCCCTGAACGGATCAACTCCCGCATGGTCTGCAGATACTGAAACGTCGCCGAAAGATCCAGGCCGCTAGTGGGTTCATCCAGAATCAGGTGGGCCGGCGCGTTCACCAGGGCGCGGCCCAGAAGGAGGCGACGTTGCTGTCCTGACGACAGCTCCCCGAAGGCTCGATCCGCCAGAGCCTGAATATCCAGCTGCGAAAGAACGGCCTCCACGCGCTGATATTGCTCATCTGTGAGTCTGTGATGGCCCCAGACGCCGACGCTACTGAAAAACCCGGAGAGCACGACCTGGCGGCCGAGCACCTCGGGCGAATAATTTTCCTGAAGATCCGCTGAGATAATGCCAAGCTGCCGGCGCAGTTCCCAAATGTCGTTGCGCTCTTTGCCGAGAATCCTGACCACTGGATGATCACGCCAAAGGGGATAGATCTCGCGCATCAGCAGTTTAAGCAGGGTCGTTTTTCCCGCACCGTTTGGCCCCAGGATCACGACACTCTCATGCTGGGAGAGCGTCAGACTGAAATCATCAAAGACACGGTTGTCGCCACGGCAGACCGTGGCATGGGTGATCTCGATGAGCGGCGTATTGGATGTTTGTTCCAGCGCCAGAGCACTGGATGCCTGACGCTGTTCAGGCAAGTTTGATCTCGCCCTTTATCGTGACATCCAGACCCGTTTCACCCAGTTGCAATCGCACTGAGGCATTCAGGGTTTCGTTCCCCTTAAGCGCACCCGAAGCAATGCCGTCTCGGACCGCCTGCTCAATCTCCCGCTGCGACTGAATTCCCACTTTCTTCAGAAATTTACGCAGCTGAATATTGAAGACATCTTCATCCATAACGCTCTCCTTAAATAGAACCCGCTCCGTCTCAGGTTGATTCGATTGACTCCAGGACTTCCTGCAACTCTCGGTTGCGGGCCTGATCCTGGAAGGGCTGGCTTTCGACAAATGCCTCAATCGATACATCTGCGAGGCGAATCCCCCGCCGAAGCATGTCCAATGCTTCGTCCTCGCGTCCAAGTTTTTTAAACGTTGCCGCAGAGTAAAAGAGGCCGTCGCGGCTTTCGGTACGCATCTTTTTGAAACTCGCCAAGGCGCCCTCAAAATCCTCTAGCCAGTAGCGACATTTGCCGTCTTTTTCAAGAAGATCGTCAGGGCAAAATGGGTTAATCCGCATTGCCCAGGTGACCTTCTCAAGACCTTCTTCCGCATTCCCGAGATACAAGCGCATCTCGGCGTTCTTGCCGAGAATATAGGAGTCACTTGGGCAGAGTTCCTCGGCTCGGTCATGATGATGACGCGCCAGATCAAAGTCCCTCAGGAAAAGAGAAATGGCCCCCATGATCCGGTTCGCCTCATGATCATCCGGATCCAGTTCCAGAGCACGTGTCGCCGAGGCGTGGCAAATATCGAACCAATTCTCGGGATATGACTCAGGATCCCAGCCCGCAGCATTAGATAACGAGCATGCCCGCCAGGCATAGGCCCGGGCGTACGTCGGATCCGTCTCGATCGCCTTTTCAAATAGCTCCAATGCCTTGGACGCTTCAGACCGGGTCAGATTGCTGCGTCGATGGTACTCAAGCCCCTGCAGTACCATGTCATAAGCGGTGAGGTTTTCCGGTCGGGCATTACTAACCCGTTTGGCCTCGTTCACTTCGACCTTGCCCGCAATGGTCGCCACGATGGTTTCGATGATTTCATCCTGCGTATCGAAAATCTCATCGATGGTCGTATCAAATTTCTCAGACCAGACGGTCGACTCGTCTTGTGCATTGGTGAGACTCGTGGTGATGCGCATCTTTTTACCCATCTTTCTTACGCTGCCGTCCAGAATGTAGCGAACCCCAAGCTCCTTGCCGATCGCTTTGGGGCTCATCTGCTTGTCCCGGTAAGAAAAACTTGCATTAGCCGACACCACGGTCAAGCTCCTAAAGCGGGACAAGGCCGCGATCAGGTCCTCTGAAAAGCCTTCACAGAAATATGCCTGTTCCTCGTCTGTGCTGAGGCTCTTGAACAGCATGATCGCAAGAGAGCCGGACTCCGCTTTCTCGACTGCAACCTGGGGGGCTTCGGCCTGCTGCAGATACCGAACTCCACCTTGGCCTTTAATCACAAAATAGGCCTGAACCGGGTGCTCGATGTTTTTCAGCTCGAGTTTGCCGGCATCCTCAAACGACACCATGATCTTCTGGCTGATCATGTCGAAAACGGATTGCGAGACGCAGATCCCCTCCGGCTGCGCGGCCGCTTCAAGACGCGCGGCAATATTCACCGCATCCCCAAAGAGATTATCCTCGGTCACCATCACGTCGCCGAGATTGATCCCAACGCGAAACAGCATCCGCAGCTCGTCCGGTACATCCTCGTTGAGTGAAGCCATACGCGACTGCATCTCTACCGCGCAGCGGGCTGCATTGACCGGGCTGGCGAACTCCGCAATGATGCTGTCCCCGGCGGAACCGAAGATCTTTCCGTCATGCTCAGCCACAACGCCGTCTATCACCTGCCTCCGTCGACTGAGGTCACGCAGCGTGTGCTCTTCATTGGCCGCCATCATCTTGCTGAACC
>TARA_B100000686_G_scaffold308656_1_pt1 | contig 30177 bp, 23 predicted proteins | sample TARA_B100000686 | Tara Oceans TARA_B100000686 (sample SAMEA2622733) | marine metagenome | biome: marine biome (ENVO:00000447); feature: marine epipelagic mixed layer (ENVO:xxxxxxxxx); material: "saline water (ENVO:00002010), including plankton (ENVO:xxxxxxxx)" | depth 150 m | reverse complement strand
CTAACTCCTCACATAGCACGACCAAGAATAATATTAATTTAGATACAAGCAGCATGTCAACGAAACAAATTACTATACCTAAAAAATCCTATAATTAAATTATAATTTGCAATATTCTATTTAAAAATACAGTAAGGAATTAATATACTTTACAATGAACTCCCTTAAAAATAAGAAAATCTTAGTTGTAATTAAAGAATTCTTAGACCTAAATTGCCATTTAATTGCTAGTTCGATATCTTTTTACACTCTATTTGCTATATTCCCATTAATTTTGTTGGCAACTTCAATTTTGGGATTTATTTTAGGTACTAAAGATACTTCTGAGTTGGCAGATTTTTCAGTAAATTTAGCTAAATTCTTACCCGTATCCAAGGATTTTATTAGTGATACAATCTACGGAATTTCTATAGATCGACCTTTGTCTGGAACGTTTGGTGTTGTTGCTTTAGCTTGGGCATCCACTTCCGTATTTGCAACTATAAGAAAAGGTATTAACATTACTTGGGGAATCAACAAAACGCGAAATATTATTCAGGAAAAACTTATAGATTTCATGCTAGTAGTGATTGTTAGTATACTACTGATTTTTGGATTATTAAGTGGCCCAATCTTGTCAATTGCTATAGAACTAATTAGATATTTTTTACCTGATTCAGAAGTATTTACTCAACTTTTTTGGAATATATCTTCTAAAGTTATCTTCCCAACGATGTCATTTTTAACAATTTTATTCTTGTATACTTATATACCTTATACAAAAATTAATATTAAAGAAATAATTCCATTTGCATTGTTAACTGCATTCGTTTTTAATTTAGGAAATTTTGCATTCATAGAATACCTAAAAATTTCGACGCATTATAACCTTGTATATGGATCAATTGCTGGAATTTTAGCATTACTTACCTGGGTATATATTTCCAGCTTAATTTTACTATTCGGATCATTTTTATCATCTAAATATATTCAAAATAAATCTAGCGATAATCAAAATATTAATCTACAATAAATAACTGTTAACAAATCACTCCTAAAATATACACATGATATTTGGCAAGAAATATTTACTAAAATTTTCAATATTATTCATATTGTTTTTTTCAAGTTGTACCAATATTGATTTAAATCCTAAGAGCAAGATTGGATTAGAACCTGAAAATTCCACTCAAGAACTCCCTACGCAAATTAATTCCGTTTCCAAAGCAGTAGAAAAAGTCACACCATGGGTAGCTTCTATTACTACAGAATCTAGTCAAATTAGCAAATTTTATACTGTCAGAGGCGAAGGTGCAGGTACAGGAGTTGTTACTAAATCTAATGGATATATACTTACAAATGCACATGTTATTGAAAACGCTAAACAAATTAATGTACATTTACCAAATCAGCCAACTTATAAAGCAAAAATTGTTGGAATTGATAGAATTTCAGACCTAGCAGTTCTAAAAATTAATGCTAAAAACCTTGAATTTGCTTCATTTGCAAATTCTGATAAATTAAAAGTCGGACAATGGGTCTTAACTGTTGGAAATGCTTTAGCATTGAAAGGTGGCCCCACTGTAACAATTGGAATCATCAGTGGACTAAAACGAACAATCACGACTTCAATTGGACAGTTTCATGGTTTAATTCAAACAGATGCTGCAATTAACGAAGGAAATAGTGGTGGCCCTTTAATTAATCTAAATGGAGAAGTTGTAGGAATAAATCAAGCAACTGTACGTGGTGCACAAGGTATAGGATTTGCTATTGAGTCTAATGTTGCAAACAAAATACTTGAAAGTCTAATTGAAACAGGAAAAGTAATTAGACCATTTTTTGGTATTTCAGGGCAAGATTTTACCAAAGCAATAGCTAATGAATTAGGAATTAAGCACTACGAAGGTATTATTGTTACAACTACTACTTCTAATGGTCCTGCAAGTAAATCTGGGATTAAACCTGGAGATATAATTACTAAATTAAACGACATTCAGACTCCTGACATGAATAAATTCCTTGATGCATTATGGAAACTTTCTCCCGGGGACAAAATCAGTGTAGAATTCTATAGAAATCAAACCAAAAACATCGTTACTTTAACTCTTATCGAAAGACCTTAATTGATATTAATCTAAAGGAGTTAAACCTATCACAATTTCTTCACCATTCAATCTCAGTTCTTCGGTTACAGATGATTGAATTTCTTGAACTTTCAAAATTGTTTTAGCAAGAGTTTCTTTAGATATTAAATCTCCAAAACTTTCAAGAACACTATCAAATTTTTCTCCAGAAATATATTCGATTTTTATGTTCTGAGAAATTTCAAATCCTGAATTCTTACGAATATTTTGAATCGCATGAATCAATTCTCTTGCTAAACCTTCAAGGCGTAATTCATCAGTCAAATTAATATCAACTCCTACAAAATAACCTCCATCTACACCAACAGAAAATCCATCCTGATCAGAAGAAACAATTTCTACATCTTCTTTAGAAATCAAATTTCCCTGAATTTCATATGAATCTTCAATATTTAACTTAGACAAAATATCCTCTGGATCGGATTGTTCGATAAGACTTTTAATTTCGTTAGCTTTTTTACCAAATTTAGGACCAAGAATTTGCATATTTGCTTTAATCTCTAATGCCAAAAGATCTTCTTTTTTTTGTGTAACCAATATATCTCTAACATTCAATTCCTCGAGCATTTGAGGCTTTACACTTGAAAAAAGATCCACGTCTTCTTGAGACTCTAAATAAACTACAACTTTAGAAATAGGCTGCCTAACTTTAATTCCTGCTTTGCTTCTAGCTGATCTACCAATACTTGACAATTTCATAGCTAAAGACGTCTTTTTAGAAAGCTGATTATCTATTTTAGAATTATCGGCTATAGGATAATCTTCTAGATGTACACTTAATTTACCTCTAGAACTACCTACCAAATTTCTATAAATTGATTCACTCAAAAATGGCATAAATGGAGCAGTTAATTTAGATATCACAACTAAACACTCATATAAAGTTGAATAAGCAGCTATTTTATCCTCATCTGTACCGCTTTTCCAAAATCGTCTTCTATTTCGTCGAACATACCAGTTGGATAAATAATATACAAACTGTTCTACATTTCTAGAAGCTCGTTCGGGCTGATACTTTTCTAATGAATCAGTAACATCTCCAATCAATATGTTCAATTCAGACAAAATCCATCTATCTAACTCCGAAAGATTATTTTTGTCTGATTTGGTTGCTGGATCATATTCATCAATATTGGCATATGTTACAAAAAAAGAATAAACATTCCATAAAGGAATTATCAACATTCTTCTAACCTCATCAGCAATATTAGGGCCAAACATTAAATTGTTGGCTGGATTATGTCTTGAATAAAGCCACCTCATCGAATCTACTCCCATTTCTTCAGCGGCCTCATGAAACCAAATTGCATTTCCTTTACTTTTATGCATTTCTTCGCCTTTTTCATCTCTCATCAAGGCATAAGAAAAAATATTTTTAAAAGGTGGAGAATTTTCTAATACAGTGCTCATACATAATAAGGAGTAGAACCAATTACGAAATTGTCCAGGAAAACTTTCTGAAATCCAATCTGCAGGAAACCAATCTTCCCAATATTTCTTATCATTGCGATAATTTAGTGTAGAAAAAGGAACTATCCCTGCATCTAACCATGGGTTGCCCACATCTTTAATACGATCAATATTTTTCCCGCAATTCGAGCATTCAATTTTTATTGAATCAATCCAAGGTCTATGTGGAGAATTACCATCAAATGATTCCCAACCTTGAACAGCCCTACCTTGTAATTCTTTTTCACTTCCTACAACGTCAAAATTACCACAATCAAAACACTTAAAAATAGGTAAAGCCAACCCCCAATATCGCTTTTTAGAGATCATCCAATCATCCATGTTCTTCAACCAATCAAGCTCTCTATCTAATCCAAATTCTGGAAACCAATTGATCTTCTTAGTAACATCTGCAATCATACCTCTAAGTTCATCCATAGATATAAACCATTCATCAACTAATCTAAATACAAGTTCAGTATCACATCTCCAGCAAACAGGATATCTATGAGTATAATCTTCTACTCTGTAAAAAATTCCTTTATTTTTTAAATCTTCATAAATTTCATCATTAACATCACTAACATTTTTCCCAGAAAGCCATCCAAATCCTTCAATAAAAGTTCCAAATTCATCTAAAGGTGCAATCACATCCAGACCTTCTTTTTTACTAATTAAAAAGTCTTCTTGACCAGCTCCCGGAGCGGTATGAACAATCCCTGTACCTTCTGACTCATTTACATTTTCATTACAAACAACCTTATGAATCACATCTTTTTGAATTGGCAACTCATCAAATGGCCCTTTATATTTCAATCCCTCTAATTCTTTACCTTCAATTAATTCTAATACTTGATGATCTTCAAGTATCACATTTAAACGACTATTTAATACATAAATGATTCCACCCGATGACAATTGAACTTTGGCATATTTCAAATCAGGATGTAAATAAACACCTGTATTACTTGAAAGAGTCCAGGGAGTTGTAGTCCAGATAAGAAGCGATTCATTTTCCCTGTCATTCAATTCAAGTTTTACAAAAAGACCCGGATGGACAACTTCCTTGTAACCTTCAGTAACTATTTCATGTTGAGATAATCCTGTTCCACATCTTGGACACCACGGCATCACGTCTGTCCCTTCATACAACCAACCCTTTTCATCACAAATCTTCAAAAACTTCCAAATAGTATAATTATTTTCATCAGACAACGTATGATATGAATTATCCCAGTCCATCCAATAACCTAATCTTTTAGATTGTTCTGTTTGAATTTCAGAAAACTTTTTCACTCTGGCTTTACATAATTCTACAAATTTATCTATCCCAAATGTTTCAATCTCACGCTTAGAATTCAAACCCAATTCTTTTTCAACTTCAACTTCAATCCATAAACCTTGCCCATCAAAACCATTCTGATATCTTTGTTTAAAACCTTGCATCGTTTTAAACCTTTGCCAAAGATCTTTATAAGTTCTTCCCCAAGCATGATGAACACCCATAGGATTATTCGCGGTTATTGGACCATCAATGAATGAAAACTTCTTATTAGATTTTGAATTTCTATCCAAATACATTTGAACAATATTATTTTCTTCCCACCAAGAAAAAATTTCTCGTTCCATTGAAGGAAAATCAATTTTCGAATTTACAGACTCAAACATAAAAAATATCCTTAACTAACATTGTTATCACAAATTATAAAATCTTGAAATATTTAATGCATTAGGTTAAATCCAAAGTTCTTTTTAAATTACTTGAATAAACCTAATACTAAAAAACTGGCTAAAAATAATATCTAAGATTCTCTTTGATTGAATTAGACAGCACTAAAAACGAAACATTTAAATAAAAAATGTTAATAACAAAAAATTAAATAGAACTTACAATTTTATTCTCAATTAATCTTTTTGGACAGACAAACATGTTGTAGTTCTATCAACACCATCAATAGGATGTATCATAGAAGGCACCAAATCACCTATAGAATTAACATCATTAGCTCTGGCAATAGCTATAATATCATAAGGACCTAAAACAGAATCTACTGCTTCGATAGAATCTATCTCACTTAGCCTAGATAGTACCTCTCTGGATTTTCCGACCTTTGTAGTTATTAAAATAAAAGCCTTAACTGACAATTGATTCCTCCTAGAAAAATTTACAACTCAAAATTCTCTATATCTTTCATAGATCCACCCCATTCTATGTCGGCTGTGTTTCCATGTCAAACGAATTTGAATTTCCAAAAATTATTTCAATCAAAGATGAAACAGATTAGCGAGGTATAACTGAATAAATTTTTACTTCTTTATTTTCATAAATAATCTTGAGATTTAATTCAGAGATATTATTAAACTTTTTTATACCTTGAACAGGATATTTATTCTTCTCCAATTCTCCAATATATATATAATCAACTTTATATGAGTTAATTAGATTTTTTGCAAGCTGAATGTTCGTAGTACTATATATGGTGTCAACAATTGATTTTCTCTCTGCTACTTCAGTTTTATTACCCCATCTCTGTTGCTCTTGATGCCAATACCAACCCAATAATGTTGGAAGACCTGTGTAAATTGAAACTCTACCACCCCAAGTATATAAAGGAAATTGCCCTTCCAACATTACAGGTGAACCAGAAATTTCATCACGAATCCAATTAATTGCATCATAATCATATTTCAAATTAATCGGGCCATATGGGCTTTGATAGATCGATGTTTTCATAAATTCTGTTCCATCCAAAGTTATCGGTAATTGATCAAATCGTGTGTTAATTCTTTTACCAGTTCCAAAAATCGGATAAATCATTACACATAACAATAAAAAGCAAAAAGAAATTCTCCAAAAAACATCAACTTTGAATTTAAAAATGTTATTTGAATTAATCAATACCCAAGCAAAAAAACCAGAAACTATAGATAATAATGTCCAAATTTGCAAATAAAATTTAAATACTGAATTCATCCTCTGAACATCCCCGGACACCCTAAATATTTCTAACCCTATTGCAAGAAAAATGCCAACAATTACCAATGTAGTTACGAAAAACATCACCGGGTCTTGAAATAAACTTTTGGAAATAAATTTTGTTGAAACAAAAAAGATAAAAATAGAAATTAAAAATAAAACCACAGAAGTTAAACCTATCAATGAATAGATAAAGTAAAAAATCATAAGAACAAACATTAAAATAAACGTATATATAAATAAATTCTTTTTAAAATTTGACTTAAAACTAGTCTTAGTAAAATCAAATTTACTGCAGTTTTGTAATCCTATATATAAATAAAAACTAAGTATTAAAAATATGAAGATACCAAAAATGTAAATAAATTGAGTAATATCAGTCTGGTTGGTGGTTTTTTCTATTGAAGAAAAAGATGAATGATAATTGATATGATATGGTAAAAATAAAATATACCCAACAAAAAACACAAAAGTTGATTTTTTTATACCAATAAAAATTGCATCAATATTGAAAAATTTATACTTGAAAATCGATATCCAAAAAATTGATACTATCGAAATTAAAAGAAATATTGGATAATCCCAAGTATTTATTACTCTCAATGCACCAAGAGAAACACCTAGAATAAATAACTTCAATAATTCATTTATATCATACTTATAATTAAGTATTCTTACTTTTTTTCCAAATTCGTCATAAGAAAATAGTAAGGAAACACAAAGCCCCAAAGACAATATCGTATATGGAATAGAAATCAAATGGGCATGTAAATCTGCAAATAAAAATGTGAAAAATGGAAATTCTGTAATTTCTATACCGGGCTGCATCATTCTACTACTACGCCAAAAATCAAAATTCCAAATAGAAAAATCACGATTTGAAATCATATTCGTTAAATTTTCAAATAATTGTAATCCACCATCTAGGTTACCAAAAACAGACAATAACAAAGCAGCAAAAATACCTGCAAAAATTGGTGACCCTCTAACATTTTGAAAAAAAGTTCTTGATTTATTAGCAAAAATCATTTTTCTAAAATTTGGCAACTGTGAACTTTTAACAGCCAAATTGAATACTATAGAAAAACTCCCAGAAAATGTGAAAGCAAAAAATGTAGCTATTGCTAAATTAAAGGCAATTTCCGGTAAAATTCCAGTCGCATGAATTATTACCGCAACCATAAATTGTCCAAAATAATAATAGTTTAAATATCCTCCTGAAAACCAAGGATCGTAAGGAGGCATAGTCGATGATTTCATCACTGCTGTTAAATAGGCTAAGTCCATTGGTTTTTCTCCACCTAAATTCGGATGCCATAAATCCGGATTCAACATCCTAATCAAAACAAAGATTAAAAATGTAGATAAAAACAATAGTTCCATACGTAAAAACATTTTCCAATTCAATTTGATATAACTCATGAAATTCTGTTTATTGAATAAAAATATTAAAATCGACGTTAGTGACATTAGAGACAAAACAATAAAAACCAAATCCCTTGAAAAATCTATGATTTTTAAACTCAACAAAATCCATATCAAATAACTTAAAATTAGCAACCCAACGATTTTGGAAAATAAAAACCCCTTATCTTTAAATGATGAAAAAATCAGAACAGTAAAAGGTAAAGAAATCAAACCCAAAAATTGTATAAAAACAAGCCAAACAAGTACTGGTAAATCTCGGAAAACACTCCTCTCATCTACTATAGATTTCCAAGAACCTCCTTTTGTTTGAATTAAGCGATCATTTTCAGACAAAATACCCTTCGAAGATTGTGTATCTCTTTCAGAAAATTTTTCTGATTCTTGAGTAATGATTTTTTGTATTTGATTAGCGCTGTATCTTGAACTATTTTTAAACAATAAATTGACAGGATGATCATAAACAGTAAAACTTTCATCAGCTTTTCCAAAATTCATATAATTTGATGGGAAAAACTTACTTAATTTTTCAGGTGGATCAAGGTTAGAAGAAAAAAATGTTTCATTAACAATCGTCAAATGATCCCCTATTGATGGAAATGTGGATTCTGAATGTACCAATTCATATCCTAATTCTCCAGAAAACAAAGTACGATAATATGCAGATGTGTCAGGATATCTTTCAGGTAAATTAGAAATAGTTGCGTATAATCTGTGACTATAAATATATATGTAATCTGCTTCTGCCAATCTAGAAGAAATTTCCGCTTTTTTTAATGGATTTTCAGGTTGGTATAAATTAAGAGTTTTTAATTTATATTTACCCATATTAGGTAAATATTCATCCCAAAGTTCATTTAACAACAATGAACCTTCTGGTACGTTTTCTTGAACCCAATTAGACATTCGGACTGCTGGATGTTTTTGAGAATAAATCGATGAAAATGAAATTAAATATATTACACCAAACAAAAACCCCAACAACATCAATCCCAAGAATGAATATTTCAATTGAACACTTCTAATTTTAACGTTCTCCCAAATCAATACCAGGGTCCGTGAAGAACACAAAAACAAAACAGGAACAATGGGTAATAAATATCGTAAAAATTTAACTTCAAATGAACCTACGATTAAAAAATAAGGTAAAATCCATGCAAGTAACAAAACATCTTCTCTAGCTTTTTGTTTTCGAATTGTAAAATTAAAAAATAAAACAAAAAATAATATCAAAAGAGCAAAAAATATACCCAACAAACTAGCGCTATAAACAATTATTCCGGCAGGAATGATTATTGCAAATAATGTGAAATAAATAAGAGAATTTAAATTAATACCTCGAACAAAATTTCCAATAAATCCAAAAATTGCAAGCAAACCGAAAGGAACACCCAAACCCCAAATGACCAAATGATGCAACTGATAATAGTATGGCAAAGTTCCAATATATTGCCTAGTATACGGATAATCCAATAAACGTCTAACCATCATTGATTGTTCTGAAACATCAGAAATAAACTTAGAATAATCCAATAACATGTATGGCTGACAAATAAAAAATATCAAAATTGATGTCAAAAGAGATAACAACAAACATCCGAATGCATATTTGAGTTTATACAAAAAATCTGAAGCACTTGAATCCAAAAATTTCAATGGATTGGTAACAAAAATCACGTATGACATCAAAATTGTGAAATAAATCGGAAATATACTAACCTTTGTTGCAAGACCGATACCAGTTAATACACCTACAATTATCGAATATTTTATATTGCAAGATTTGGAAATTTGATATACGTAAAATAAAATTGCGATAACGAAAAAAGTTAACAAAGTATCAACTGCATAAAAATGACTTAACTGGACATGTAAAACGCAAAATCCAACCAAAAATGCAGATAAAATAGCCTCTCTTTTACCAAACATCTGTTTCCCAATCAGATATACAAAACATATTGTTCCCATATCAGCAACAACTGAAATTAATCTTCCCAACAAACGTAAATCTGTTAATTTTTCCCCACTTAGAAAAGATGTAATCTCTTGAAAAAACTTCAGTAAATATAAAGGAAAACTTCCATATGCAAACCATTTGGGATTCCAAGAATTATTTTCTGCATCAAAAAATGAATACCCTACAGTTGATCCCAATTGTGAAACTTTGGTTAAGATTGCTCGTTCATCAGGATGAGGGGTGTAATTATATCCAACATCCCAATCTAAGCCATTCAATCTAAAAATAGCTGATAAAATTAAAATAGACAATATAGGCAGATAGTTTGAAAAAAATAAACTAAATCTTGTAAAAAACTTTGAATAATTCATTGAGCAATAATACCAAATATTACGGAATTACTTAAACCTATAGTCCATGAAAAGCTATTTCTAAACCAATTGGTATGAATAAATTCAACTTTCCAACTTCCCAGTGATTAAATATATAACTCTCTCACTAACATTAGTTGCTCGATCGGCAACCCTTTCAAGATCATGAGCTACCCAAAGCAAATAAGTAGCTCTTTTAATTAAATCAACATCTGTAGTCATCAAGCCAAGCAATTCTTGAAAAACCCTCTGATACAACTGATCTACCTGGTCATCTTGTTTCAAAACATTTCGAGCTGCAATTAAATCACGATTCACTAAAGCATCCAGACTCTTCCTTAACATATCTCTAGATATCTCAGACATTGCTGGAATATCAATTAAAGGCTTTAATGGACCTTCTTTTCCCATTTGGATAGCAATCTTTGCTATACCTTCAGCGTAATCTCCCATTCTTTCTAACTCAACTGCAATATGAATAATACTTATCAACGTCCTTAAATCACTTGCCATAGGTTGTTGAGTAGCAATTAAATTATTGCATCTCTCTTCTATCTCAATTTGCTTTCTATCAATAAAATCATCTTGATAGATTATATCTTCTGCCAATTGGTTATCCATATCTTTTAAAGCAATCAATGAAGATTCAATTGCTTTATCAACCATGCCTCCTAAAATTAATAACTCACTAGATACAGCATTTATTTCTCTATCAAATTTTTCTCTTGGCATAAAATACTCCTAACTAAATCTTCCTGTAATATAAGATTCTGTTCTTTCATCATGAGGGTCAGTAAATATCTGGTTTGTCTCCCCTTCTTCCACCATATAACCACATCTGTTTTCATCTACCATAAAAAAGGCTGTTCTGTGAGAAATTCTAGCAGCCTGTTGCATATTATGTGTAACAATCACAATTGAAACTTCAGAAGAAAGCTCCCTAATTAGTTCTTCTATGGCTAATGTAGCTATAGGATCAAGAGCTGATGCAGGTTCATCCATCAACATAACTTGAGGATTCACAGCTAAAGTTCTAGCAATACAAAGCCTTTGCTGTTGACCTCCAGATAATTCCAAAGCACCATCTTTTAATCGGTCTTTAACATCCTCCCAAAGAGCTGCCTTCTTTAATGATTTTTCAACTTCATCTTCTATAGACCCTTTGAAACCATTAATTCTCAAACCAAATGCTACATTATCAAAAATTGATTTGGGAAAAGGATTAGGCTTTTGAAACACCATTCCTATCTTAGATCTAACATATATTGGGTCAAGATGATTAGAATTGATATTTTCTCCATCAAAATTAATTTCCCCTTCAATCTTAGCATCAGGAATTAAATCATTCATTCTATTGATACATCTCAACATAGTACTTTTACCACAACCTGAAGGTCCTATCAAAGCAGTTACTTTGTTTGATAAAACATCTATATTGACATCTTTTAAAGCTTGAAAATCACGATACCAAACATTTAAATCTTTAACATTCAATATATTATCTCTCAATTATATCCTCCACAATTACTCATTCGACTTTACTTGATATCTATTCCTAAAATAAACTGCTACTGCATTCATTAATAATAAAACAGTTAATAGAACAATTATTCCCGCTGCTGCTAACCCTGCAAACTCAGCTTGTGGTCTAGAAATCCAATTGAAAATTTGAATAGGCAAAACTGTAAACCTATCCATAGCATGGCTTGGGATAAAAGTTATATAAACTAAAGCACTGATTGCAATCATTGGGGCACTTTCGCCAATAGCTCTAGACATAGCTAAAATTGCTCCTGTTAAGAATCCAGGAAAAGCAATTGGCAATACCACTCTTTTAACCATTTGCCATTTTGTAGCTCCTAAAGCCAAAGCAGCTTCTCGATAAGAATTAGGCACAGCTTTAATTGACTCCCTTGTTGACAAAATAATTATTGGTAAAATTAATAATGTCATTGTAAGAGCTCCCGCTAGTACAACTCTTCCTAAACCCAGTAATTCAACAAAAATAGTTAAACCAAGTAATCCATATACTATTGAAGGCACACCAGCTAAATTTCCAATGTTAATTTCAATGAAATTCGTAATCCAATTCTTTTTTGCGAATTCCTCCAAATATATAGCAGCCCCCATACCTATGGGCAAAGAAATAAGTGCTGTTAATGATAAAATCCAAAGAGTTCCAAACAATGCTGATTTCAACCCAGCCTGGTCAATGTGCCTAGATGGGTAATTAAATATTATATTTGTACTCAAATATGGCAACCCATCTCTAAGAATTTGTATCAATAATGCTGATAAACCAATTAATCCTATTAGACTAAATAACAATAATATAATATAAAATAGCTTGCCTACATTTTGACGTCTTTTAATATTACGGTGAAAAATATTGTTCTCCATTAATATTTTATCCCCCATTTAGTAACTACATATCGGCCTAAAGAATTCATAATCAATGTCATAGCAAACAATACAAAGCCCACAGCAAAAATTGTATTATATTCCAAAGTACCGTGAGGAGTTTCACCTAAGCTAAGCTGAACGATAAATGCTGTCATTGTTTGAATTCCTTCTAACGGATTCCATGCCATTTTTGGTGTAGCACCTGCAGCAATTGTAACTAACATAGTCTCGCCAATTGCTCTTGATATTCCTAAGATAGAAGCTGCGACAATTCCAGAAAGAGCTGCAGGTAAAACAATTTTAAGTGAGACTTCCATTTTCGTTGACCCTAAAGCATATCCAGCCTCTCTCAAAGACTTAGGTACAGAAATCATAGCATCTTCTGTGATGGAAGATATCATTGGGATAATCATTAATCCCATGACTAATCCAGCACTTAAAGCATTAAAAACCATAATATCAGGAAATATTTTCTCCAAAACTGGAGTAACAAACGATAAAGCAAAATAGCCATAAACAACAGTAGGAACACCTGCTAATATCTCTAATAAAGGCCTGAAAGTTTTTCTAGTTTTTTCGGAGGCATATTCTGACAAAAACATTGCCACTCCAACTCCAACAGGTACAGCTACCATTGCAGCAATAATAGATACAAGGATAGTTCCAGAAACTAAAGGTAAAACACCATAAGAGCGGGGCTTTAATATTGGAGACCAGCGTGTCCCAGAAATGAACTCTGAAACTGAAACTTCTGCAAAAAATCCCCAAGCTTGACTAACCAAGCTATAAACAATTATTACAGAAACAACAATAGATAAAAAAGCACATGTAAAAAATATGCCTCGGAAAATATTGCCTTCAATATCTCTGAAAAAATTCCTTAGCATGTTTAATTTTTTTCCCTATAAAATACAATCATTGATTAAAGAAAAATGATCTGTAGATCTAGGAAATGTTAACATTTGTGAAAAAATTGTCGTATATTTTTAATGATATAATTCAACATATATTCATGATTTTTTAACTTAATTTCAATTCCCTGTAACCTACATGACAAGAGACCGGATAAACTAACCTCTTGCTTTGAAATTTAAGAGCAATTTTACCAATCGAAAAGTATATTACCTGGTAAGACTTGAAAGTATTTTCAAATTTTCTGCATAAAGAGAATCTCTCAAAGCTACATATCCAACTTCATTTGTAAAATTTGCGCCATTTTCTAAGTAAAACTTAAGAAATTCTTTAACTTCTTCTCTCTGTAAACTTTTGTTATTTACATATATGTATAAAGGCCTGGAAAGAGGCATGTAAGATCCATCTTCAATAGTTGCTGGAGCAGGAACTACACAACCATTTCCGTTGTCAATTCCAAGTACCTTCAATATATTTTTGTTCTCTATGTAATATGCATAACCAAAATATCCTAAAGATCCTTTATCTGCACTAACACCTTTAACAAGGTAATTATCATCGGCACTAGCAATGTAATCACTGGTGCTAGATTGTGCCTCACCGTTAATTTCGTCAGTGAAGAAATCAAAAGTGCCAGAATCCGTATCAGGACCATATCTTTGCAATTTTACATCTGGAAATCCATCTCTCACTTGACTCCAATTAGTTATAGTTGTTCCCGATTCCCAAATTGCTTTCAACTCTTCCACTGTCAAGCAATCTACAAAAGAATTTGATTTATTAACAACAACTGATAAACCATCATCACCTAACTTAAATTCAGTATACTCAACACCATTTTCTACGGCTTTTGCTTTTTCTGTATCTTTAATTGATCGAGATGCATCAGAAATATCTGTTTCACCAACAGCAAATCTCTTAAATCCTCCACCAGTACCAGATACACCAACATTTACCCTTACCTTAGACATTCCAGGCAATTTACCAAAATCTTCAGCAGCAGCCTCGGAAATTGGGAATACTGTACTAGAACCATCTATTTCGATTGTTCCTGTTAACTCATTTTCAGACTCTGAAGCTGAAGAACAAGCTACTGACATAATGGCAAATGAGAAAATCAGAAACAAAGTTACATTAATTCTATTCAAAATTATTTCTTTCAATTTACCACTCCTTATGTATAATCAAAAAACCCTTGCAAAATCAATGATGATTAATTTATTCATAAAAATCAAAGATTAACACCCTTAATTTTTACATAATACATAATACATCCAGCAGGAAAGCATATTTTTAATTGCGAATATCGTAATGATTTTTTCACATTATTAATTTATACAATATAAAGTGAAAAATATTGAAATTAAAAGAACATATTGTGGTTTTGTTATTTTTTTAGAAAATTAAAAGAAATTTTGCGAAAAACTTAAAAAGCCCTTTTAAATCTGAACACTTTTTTTAAAAAGAGTTTTTTAAAAAACAACCTGAAAAAAACAACTCCCTAAAATTAGCAAGGATGTGAATAATAGTAATTTTCTTTGTTCAAATTTCTCAAAAACTTTCAAAACGAGGAACAAAAAAATTGAACCTACAGCAAAGGACGCAAATAAAGAAATAATTGAATAATATGAAATTACTGTTCTAGCTGAAAGTATCATGTATATTGAAGATGCTAAGCTCAAAGGTATATTAAGATAACAATTCAATAAAAAAGAACTGTGAATATTTAGCTTTCTTTTAACTAAAACACCAATCGCAACCCCAGATCTGCTAACACCAGGAATAACTGCCAATCCCTGAACTAATCCAATCAATAAACTATCTAAAAAATTAAAATCAGATATTTTGCGAAAGTCCTGATTCTTCGTTGTTGACTCACTAATCAACAAACCACCCATTGTTCCCATTACAAATATCCCTACCAAATTAATGATTTTTAAATCTGAAATTAAAAAAAATATCATCCCAAAAAATAAGCTAACTACCGTAGCTATAGTAATTAATTTATAAAAATTTATGGTTATTTTATCGTTATCAATTGAGATTTTCTTGAATGAAGTAGTTAAGTCCTTTCTTAACACTATTAAAATAGAAATCATAGTTCCTAAATGTAACCAAAAACCATAACCAGAATCAAAATCATTATTTTGAAAAGATTCTCCAAATAATGAAATAGTATTATTAATTACTAAATGTGAACTTACAGGAAGCCATTCAAATATGCCTTGAATTGCTCCCATCACAAGAGCTATAAAAATTCCTGATTTTTCCATTTTAAATTTTTTTCTTATGAAATTTTGAAAAACAACTTGAAAAATAATATGAAATCAATATTTTAATAATATAATGATTCTATTAATGAATAAATATAAATTACTATGGTAAAAGCAATGACGATTGATAAAAAACATTACCCTTCTCAAATTTCTTCCAAACTACAGTCTGTAGTTGAAGAGAATCAACTTGTAAAAGAATTTCAAAAATCAAGACTAAAATTAAGTGCGGATATTGATCGTCCTTTATACCATTTTTCACCTCCTCAAAATTCTCTGAATGATCCCAATGGACTATGTGAATGGCAGGGAGCATATCATCTGTTTTACCAATTCAAAGGCGACAACCAAACTCGAGTACATTGGGGACATGCAATTAGCCATGATTTAATCTCATGGATAGATTTACCACCTGCTATTTACCCTGAAAATGAAAAGGACTGCTTCAGCGGACAATCTTTAGTAGAAAAAGATAGAGTGATTGCAATATATCATGGAACTGAGTCTGGCAATTGCATCGCAACTGCATCAGACGAATTGTTACTAAAATGGAAAAAAAATAAAAACAATCCTGTGATTCCAATTATTCCAACAGATCAAAATGGCCTTCCTTATAGAGTATTCGATCCTTGTATCTGGAAACAAAATAATGAATATTATTCAATTTCTGGAACCTATAAAAACGGAACCAGAGGTGTTGATGCAATTGGAATTGACCATTTATTCAAATCAACTAATCTGGATGAATGGGAACACATAGGATCACTATTCGAAGATATCTTTTATGCCGATCCCGGAGAAGATGCTGCTGTTCCAAATTTTCTTCCCATTAGTGAAGATAAACATCTACTCCTACTATTTAGCCACAAAAGAGCCAGTCACTATTACATAGGCACTTATGATTCTGAAGATCACAAATTTTACCCGGAAATTCACGGACGAATGAACTATGGACCTTGGATGTCTTCTAGTCTACACGCAGCTTCAGCAACAATTGATTCTAAAGGCAGGTGCATTGCAATTTTCAATACAATAGAAGGGAAACCTCAAGAAAAGGATTCTACAAAAGGAATTATGACATTACCAAGACATTTATCTCTACAAAATAATTCTTTAAATATCGATCCTATAGAAGAATTAAAACAATTAAGATTTAACCAAAAAAATGTAGCCGGATTTAATATACCTGCAAACACACAAATCGATATAAAGGAAATCCAAGGCAAAGCAATAGAGTTGGAAATAATTATCAATCCTAAAGAAGCTAGAGAAGTTGGAATTAACGTCCTTCAATCACCAAACAAGGAAGAAGAAACTAAAATATCTTTTCTCAAAGGAAATCATACTGAAGGATATCCCTCAGAAACCATCATTGATTCTTTGCAAATAGATGTTTCAAACTCTTCTTTGAGGAAAAATGTTAAAGCCAGATCTCCCGAAACAGGTCCATTAAAATTACAAAATGGCGAAAACCTTGAATTAAGAATATTTATTGACAGAAGTATTGTTGAAGTCTTTGCTAACAGAAAGCAATGTTTAACACTTAGAACATATCCTTCTCTTGAAAACAGTAATGGAATTTCCGTTTTCTCAAAAGGCAGTGATGCTGAATTAATTTTTTTTAAAAGCTGGAATATAAAAAGTATATGGCCTGAACTAAAAAAATTCGAAGGACGTTAAGGCTAATTCCAATAGCCTTCTTTTTCACATAACGTAATCATTCGACTTGATACCATTAGAAACGATTCCATCTTTATCGTAGGTACAAGCGTTGAAGAAACAGCCCTGGCAGCCTCAATAAAAGCTGGCTCAGAAGTACGAGAAATTATTTCTAATTTAGCTGCAGCTTTTTGATATTCAATTTCAGGCAACGAATTTACACCATTTAACAAAACTTCCAATTGTTTACATGTTTCCTCACCAGTATCATACTGAACTTGAACTTCAGTCTCATTAGAATTCATTAACACAAATATAAATATGAAAAGTATAAATGTCGCAGTAATCGCACCAACTAAAATCATTTTATTCATTTAACATTCCTTGAAAAAATATTTTTTAAAGCTTCATTTAAATTGTCAAATCTAAATCTGAATCCAGCACTAAGTATTGCATGAGGTTTAACAAAATAGCTATTTAATAACTCAGAAGACATTTCTCTCATAAATAGCTTCAATAAAAACTCAGGGAATTTAAAATAAAGCCCCCTGTTTAAAGATTTAGCTAATGTTAAAGCAAAATCCTTATGCATTACAGGATCAACTGATACTCCATTATATATGCCCTTCAATCTATTTTCAGCACAAAACAAAATTAAATTGACAACATCTGAGACATGTATCCAAGACCACCATTGGGTCCCTCTACCAAATACAGTTCCTAAGCCTAAAACGAATGGCCAATATAAACTCGCAATTACTCCTCCCTGTCTTCCTAAAACAATCCCAAGTCTTACTATTGAAACATCAATACCAAGCTTTGTAGCTGAAATAGCTTCATTTTCCCAATCAAAACAGACTCCAGAAAGAAACTGTGTTCCATTTTCAGACTTTTCATCAAGAATTTTTTTCTCTTCTGTTTGCGGATAATACCCAACGGCACTAGCTGAAACTATACCAACAGTACTATTTCCACTAGAAACAACTCCTTTAACTAGATTTCTAGTTAACACAACTCTACTATTATAAATTGATAATTTTTTTGACTTTGTCCAACCAAATAAACTAAAAACAAATTCTCCCGCCAAATTAATTACAACATCAACATCTTTAAAAATATCTTCTTGAGGCACTTGCTTCTTTAAATCAACCTGATGAATTTTATTCGCATCAGGAAAAATCTCTTTTGCCCGTTTTGCATTTCTTGTTATGACATCAAATGAATCTCCATTTTTTCGGATTTGAGAAACCAATTCTTTGCCAATAAATCCAGTAGCGCCAGTTATCAAATATCTCAATATTTAACCTCAATTTAAATAAATAACCTTCTATACCTCTAATATATATTAAAACGACAAAAATACCCAAATTGTTTCAGAATCATCTATAATAACTAAATAATAATTAAACTAATCCTCTAGAAATTATTCAATAAAATGTCCATACCTCCATATTCATATATAGCCTCAAGTCAAATTACAGCCGGAGACTACCCAGGCAAACAACATCCAAAATTTTTTTGGAGAATAATAGTAACTAAACTTTATGAAATTTTAGCATTTCTAAAAGACCCGTCAAAAGGATATTTTGGACCAAAAAAACGATTAAATTCACTACTAAAATCTGGAATTACATCTTTCATTGATTTAACTGTAGAAGGAGAATTACCACCTTATTCACAACTGATAGAATTAATGAATCCTGACTCGAAAATTATTAAATATAAAAGAATGCCTATTCAAGATATGTCTACTCCTGAAAAAACGGAAATGGAAGAAATACTAAATTATATAGATCAAGAAATATCTGCAGGAGAAAAAATCTATGTCCACTGCCTGAGAGGTTTAGGTAGAACAGGTATAGTAATTGGATGTTATTTGGTCCGACATGGTGAAACAGGCGAAAAAGCTATAAAAAAGATAGCTTCACTAAGAAAAAATTTACCAAATAGATGGCTCCAATCCCCACAAACAGATATGCAAAAAGAATTCGTAATTAATTGGGAGCCAAATAAATAAATGGTGGGCCCGGTAGGAATCGAACCTACGACCAATCGGTTATGAGCCGACCGCTCTAACCACTGAGCTACGGGCCCCTCTAATATTCAAATGTAAGATAGATTAATAGTAAGTGTCAAGTTTAGTATTTCAATTTAAGTTAATAAATCTGTTGCGTCTGTTTAATCTAAACAAAAACACTATTTAGCTAGTAATGACCTTTTCAATAAATTATTAAGATAGTAAAGTAACAAAAAATATTTTTAATTTCTTATAGGTGAAAAATTGTCCGATAACAATATCCCTGTAGATATAGATAAGCTGTATCCAAAAATCAATCAAAAAATCCCAAAAGGCTTAAAGCCAACATACCAACAAAACATAGCTCCGGAAAAAGTTAGAGAAAAACTTTTAGAAATCTTAGGGATTGAAGAATTACCTACCAATATTAATTTCAATGTAGCAAAACCTAAGGAAAATGAAGGGCTAATTGAATATAAAATAAAATATCAAAACTCATTATCTGAAAAAATTGAAGCTACAGTGATTACTCCGATCACAAATCAACCTAACAAATTAGCTGGAATTGTTTGCATGGGTGGAACTGCTGCCACCAAAGAAAGCATCACTAATGAAAAATTCTATAGACCTCACCCAAACAAAGGACAACTTTTTGGATGGGCTAGAGAACTAGCTAGATTAGGATACGCAACTATATCAATTTCTCTAAAAGGATGCGTTGAAAGAAGAGGAACTGTAGCTAAATGGGAACAAGAAGCAAAATTACTATCTCCATTAGGTAGGACTCAATATGGATATATCGTTGAAGAAACCTTAATTGCTGCACGAATTCTTGCCTCAATTAACACTGTTAACTCAGACAGAATAGGCTTAACAGGAATGTCCTTAGGCGGAGTAGGAGCATGGTATGGAATGGCCTGTGATCCATCCATTTCAGTAGGGGCTCCAGTTTGTGGAGGAATTGGAAGTTTATATAGAAATCTATATGAAGGACAACCTTGGAGGCAGAGTTCTGCTGGATATATCCCTGGCATATTAAAATACTTCGACCATGGAGAAATTATTTCAACATGCATTACTCCAAGACCTTTTATTATGATTGCTCCAACCGAGGATGAAGATATGCCTTCAAGTGGTGTTGATGATATGTTGGAAATCGTAAAACCTGCATACAAAAAAGAAGGTTTATCTCAAAACTTCGAATGCTATAGACCGCCTGGAAAACACGTATACATGATGGAATATTTCAACAAAGTTGTAAGTTTTTTCAACAAATTCTTATAAAAGAAAGGTTTATAAATGAAGATAATTAGCGTTACAACAACTCGGTTCAGATATACCACAAGTGTTTGGAGAGATCTTGAAGGGCATCCTAGTGTTGGAAAAGAACATGAATCTCAAAATACATTATTAACAATTAAAGCAGATAGTGGAGCAGAAGGTTACGCTTTTGGTGGCGTATCCGAAGAAATATGTAAATCTGTAATTGAACCTGCAATGATAGGCGAGGATGCTTTTGATAGAGAGAAAATTTGGCAAAGATTTCGAAGAATTCAGAAACTTAATCATAATCTCACCGATATGATCATGGCTGCTGCAGATATTGCTTTATGGGATCTTTGTGGAAGATTTCTGAATATTCCTGTTTATAAAATGCTTGGAGGTAATCGAAAAAAAATTCTCGCTTATGCAAGCATTATGCCAGGTGATGAAACTCCTGGCGGATTAAGTTCTCCTGAAGATTATGCAAATTTTTCAAAAAAACTAGTATCTCGAGGATATAAAGCAATTAAATTACATCTATGGTGCCCTCCAATTTCTTGGGCCCCAAGCTTAAAAAAAGACATTGAAGCATGTGAAGCAGTAAGGGATGCCGTAGGCCCAGAAATAGACTTAATGCTAGACCCTCATCATCATTATAGTCGACAGGAAGCTAAAGAATTAGGTAGAGCAATCGAAAAACTTGATTTTGTATGGCTAGAGGAACCAATGAATGAACATAGTATGTCTTCATATATATGGTTATGTGATCAACTTGATATAGCTATTCTTGGTCCTGAGAATATTGAAGGTAGTTTCAAATCAAGAGCTGAATGGGCAAAATTTGGGGCTTGCGACATGCTAAGAGGGGGAGCTGGTGAAGTAGGTGGTATTACTGCATTAATTAAATTAGTTCATCTTGCAGAATCTTTTGGAATGAATATGGAAGTGCATGGTGGACAAGGTGCAAATATACAAGTACTTGCAGCTATGGGAATTGATGGAACATACTACGAAAAAGGGCTAGAACATCCATTTAGAAATCTAGATATTGGACCTCAATGGTTTAAAACTCCATTTGAGCCATTAGACAAAGATGGGTTTGTACATGTTCCAGAACTACCAGGTATTGGTGAAGATATTAACTTTGACTATATCAAAGATAACAAAATAACAAATAACCAAATCTTTGGATATACGAAATAGATCAGTTAAACCGTCTTTAATTTAGGAGATCTCTGCTCTGGAGCTAGTTGGCTTTCTTTTAGATGATAAGCCTCTTTTTTATAAATTTGCACCCTATATCTATGATAATCAGGGACAAACATCATTCCTTCTGAATTAATTTTAACGGTTCTGGGATGAGTCAACCATTTCTGGTCTTCTAAATCAGCAGTATCTCTTAAACGTAGAGGTAAACTTTGAACTTGCATCAGATCAACAGCTGATTTAGATAAAGTTGCATCGCCCAAAAATCTTTGAACATATCGACCTTTTTCGTTAAATAATTGCACTCTATTATTCATTGTGTCAGCTATATAAATATCACCATCTGAATCAACATCTACTCCAGATGGTCTATTAAATTCTCCAAGCCCATTCCCTGATTTACCAATACTAAAAACAAATTTTCCATCTGAATCAAATTTTTGAATTCTATCATTACGCCAATCAGCTACATATAAATAATCTAACTCATCAATTTTTATACCAAAAGGCATATTCATTTCACCTTTTTTTGAACCAAATCCACCTATTGATCCAATAAATTCACCATCTTTGGTAAATTTTTGAACTCTATGATTCATGGTGTCAGAGATATAAATATTGCCAGTAGAATCAAATGACATACCAGATGGTCTATTAAGTTGGCCTTCTTTGGAACCAAATTCTCCCCAATGGCTTATGTATTCACCTTTTTTTGAAAGCAAAGTAATTCTATGTAATGCAGAATCAGAAATATAAAGAGTCTCATTATCATCAATTAATATACATTCAGGGAATCTAGCTTGCCCAAAATCTGATCCCTGTAAACTAAAAAAATCTAAGCAATCATCGTTAATATTTAAAACTACAATTCCTGTATTTTGAGATATATGCATCTGACAAACTATATAAATTTCACCATTTTTACCAAAAGCTATATCAGTTGGGTGAGTAACATTTTGATTACGTCTAACACCTATAGTAGTCAAATACGGGAACCCTGCCCTCAACAATGCATAAGGCCTACTCATGAAATTTTTCCTTTTTACTCAACACAACTGATATTCCCTTGTAGATAAAACTAATTGAAGCATTCTAGCTACACGATTAATTTTAAATTCATCAGAATTTGATTTACCGAAAAAAGATTCTTCCATTGAATCAAAATCTGTCAAAATACCTTGTCTAGTCTCACTTTTAACATCCACTAAACCAACAATTTCTAAGCAATGATCAAGCAATAAATTACTATAAGCATCTCCAGCATTCAAAGAAAGTTTTTCTAGCATAAATTTAACACCAGGTTTTTGAGTATCAACAAATTGCTCAGTAGCAAAATTAATTCTTTCTGACAATGTACCTCCATCAATCCATTCAGTACCCGTATGCCAACCTTCAACAGTTGGAGGATTAATGAGTTGTTGTCCCATATATGTACCTGCATAAACCAAATCTGTAAGACCCATTTCAGGAAACCCATATGTCTCAACCAACTTGATTACACCTACAATTAACTCAGTAGGACTTTTCACTTTTTTATACAAAGATTTTTTGAAAAAATCTGAATTAAATAACGTTTTTAAAATATGTTTGAGATCACCGTTAGATTCAAAATATGCATGTTCTAATTCCTTAATAGCAATAGGATCTAACGGCTGCTCAGAATTCCAGGCAGGGATCTGTTTTTCATCTGCAACAAAAAAATTATACAAATGCCGGCATAAAAATCTAGCGGTAGCTGGCTGTTGAACAATAATATCTATAACATCTTCACCATTAAATTTTCCATTATGTCCTAAGAATTGCTTCATAGAATATTCATGTTCATGGCTTAAAAACTGAAAATCAGGTAAATAATGTCCTGTTGGGTATAAAGGAATTAGCTGAGTAAAAGTCCAACCTGTAAAAGAATATGCACAATTTTTTACGTCTTCTTCAGTATAATTACCTACTCCCATTGAAAACAATTCCAACAATTCACGTCCGTAGTTTTCATTAGGTTCTCCAGCATGATTTTCACTATTATCTAGCCATGAAATCATTGCTGGATCTTTAGAAATTTGAACCAAAATTGTTTTGAAATCTGTCAAACCAAAACGTCTAAATAAATTTATTTGCAAATCACTAGACCAAGGAACAGAATCTTTCGAATACCCTGTGGCTAAAAGATGATGCCAAAAAAGCGCAACCTTTTCTTGTAAAGGATTATTCGTATTAATCATTCTATAAATATTACGAGCTGGGACTGTATAGATATTTTTCTCTCCATAATATCTTTCAAGAATATCATCATCTTCAAAATCAATGAAATCTCCAGTTCCAAGCAATTCGTCGACAACATCCTCATAGCTTTTATCCAAATATTTATCAATTTCTCTATCAGAAACGCCAAAACCAGCCCGTCTAAACAAATGAGAAATTAACTGCCTATGGCTTACATTTTGATAAGTTTGCATTAAATAATCATTCCCAATAAAAATCAAGCATCTATAAATTGGGATAATTTTAATCTATAAAAAAAGAGAAATCAAATAAAAATTTTCTAACTTTAAGCTGGTATTACCCAAATCAAAGTTCCTACTTCAAATCCAAAAAAAGATTCCTTTGAAGAACAATTTATAGAAATTGTTTTAGTAGATTTATTGATATCTTTCAATATCCCTGATTGTCCTGGAACAACATTATTTTCTACCAAATATTTTAATAAACTTTCATCATCTTCTGGAATTCTATCAATCAAAAAATTTAATCCTGAATCTAATTCACTTAAACGAATAGCTTTTTTATTTATAACATAATTGCTACCTGGAATAGGAAACCCATAAGGTGAAATTGATGGATTACCAAGTTTTGCTAGAACTTTATTCTCCAAATATGGAGAAATAGCATGTTCTAGAAGATGGGCTTCAGTATGAGCTCTATATAATTCTACGCCAAACAAATCCACCACTAATCTTTCCGACAACCTATGCTTACGAACTATAATTTCAGCATTTGCGATACCACTTCTAGTGAAAGTGATAATTTTTTTCTTAGGTTCAATATCTATAAAGCCTTCTTTCTGCATTCTACGTAACATTCCAGAAACAGATGGTAAAGAAGTGCCAAGTCCTTCACCCTCAGGTAATGTTTTCAAATGTTCAGCCAACTGCGTGATAGTAACAGTTTCTCCTTCTTCTTGAATTCGGAAAATTGAAAGCAAATAATTTTCCATTGCCATAGACAATCGGGCTTGCTTAATTTTAGACATTTTTCACTCCTAGTTAATTTAAACTAACACTAATAAATTTTTAAATCAAATAAATTTTTTTAATCACTTTCAGTCATTTTCTTCTGAAATTTTAGGAAAAACCAGCAAAGGATCAGAGTTAACCGGAACCAAATTAACTTTGGAATTTATAGCTAAATTAGTATCCAATGATTCAACAGATTTGATATAAGTAGCACCTTTAAAAGATTTAACCGTAACAATATAATTTGAACCCTTAAATTCAATAGAAGTAACAAAAAAATTACCGTTGGGATCATAAACAGCTCTAAAATCTCCAAATCTAATCATAACTGTTACTTCCGACTTAGAATCAATTTGACCAGTTGAATCGAAATAAGGAAATGAACCCAAAAAACAATCCACAACTCCATTATTCACATTTCCAGATATAAATTCAGCATTCGAAACCAATTTTGCTACTTTATAATTTTTAGGATAAAAATAAATTTCATTAGGTTTATCATATTGATTGATTTTCCCATCAACCATTACAGCCAAATTGTCAGCAACAGAAAATGCTTCTTCTTTATCATGAGTCACTAAAATTGTAGCCATTTGGCTATCTCTAATTATTGACTGAAGATCATTTAACATATCCACCCGATTCACTGAATCCAGGTTACTAAATGGCTCATCAAGCAACATCAATGTAGGGTTTGGAGCTAAGCTTCTTGCTAATGCAATCCTTTGCTGTTGTCCTCCTGATAATTCATGAGGATATCTATTCTCATAACCTGGCAATCGGACTAAATCTAAAACTTCCTTAACTCTATTTTTTTTCTCGATTGAATCATAGGAACGTAATCCAAAAATTATATTAGATTCAACATTCATATGTGGAAACAAGGAATATTCCTGAAATACCATTCCCAAATTCCTGTTTTCAGGTAAAACGTGTATTTGATCGGATGAAACGGTTTGTCCCTTGATATTAATCTCGCCATTATCAATCGTTTCAAATCCAGCAATAGCTCGTAACAAAGTAGTCTTACCACAACCACTTTCTCCAACTATAGCTAAAATATCACCAGGATTAACATCTATTGAAACATCACACAAAGCTTCAATATTACCAAATGCTTTAAATACAGATGAACATTTTAATAAACTCATTTGTTAATCACCAATTCTCTTATCCCAAATTATAATCACTAACATAGGTAATGAGCAAATTAATATTATTATTAAAGCCGGTACAGCTGCGCTTGCAAAAAACGCTTCAGAAGAAAAAGACCACACTTCTGTGGCTAAAGTTTTAAAACCCAAAGGTCCTAAAATCAATGTTACAGGTAATTCCTTCATAACAAGTAAAAACACCATTGCAAATCCCATTATTAAACCAGGTTTCATCAATGGAACATTGATTCTAAATAAAACACTAAAATAATTATGTGACATTCCATGAGCTGCGTCTTCTAGCCTAGGATTAATTTGTAATAAAACAGAACGGATAGCACCTAAAGCAACTGGGAAAAATAAAATTACATACGCTAAAATCAGTACTACTGTAGTTTGATACAAAATACCTATATAATTTGCAGCAAAATAAACTACAGAAATTGCAACTACAACGCCTGGCAAAACAAAACCCAAATAACTTATAGATTCAAAAAATCTATTTCCAGTTAAAGAATACCTTACAAGAATAATAGATGCCGCGAAACTAAAAAATACAATTAATAATGCTGATGAAACCGAAACAAAAATTGAATTGAAAATTGGAGACCAAGAAAAAACAATTGAATCACCAAAATACATTCCTTTAAATAACCAAACAAACAGCATCGATATTGGCAAAATCAAAGAAAATCCAATAACCACAGATAAAAATAGATAGACGGGAAATTTCCAAAAGCCTAAGGAAATTGGTTTTGGTTTCCGTGAAATTCCACTTCCAATCCGGTAGTATTTTTGAAATCCACGAGTTTTGAATTCTATTAACACGATTAAAAATGCCAATAAAACAAATATTATTGAAAACAAAGCACTCATAGAGCGATCTACTAAAGAATTGTATTGTTGATAAATTGTCCAGCTAAAAGTATTGTAATTAAATATTGAGACAGCCCCAAAATCACTCAATGTATACAATGAAATTAGTAATGCACCAGACACAAAAGGAAATCTCAATTGAGGTAAAGTTACTTTAATAAAGGTCCAAAATCTGTTATGTCCTAGGATTCTAGAAGATTCCTCCATTGAAATATCTAATCCTGAAATAGCCCCTCGTAAAGTAATAAATAAATAGGGATAACTAAGTAAAGATAAAACAATTGTTGCACCAAATAATCCTCTGATATCAGGTAATCTTTGAATTTCAAATAATACCTCCAATCCTTTTTGAAACAATCCTGTGGGTCCAAATACTGATAAAAACAAATATGCACCAACATAACTAGGTATTACTAGAGGTAACATTACTAAAATAATCCAAATTTTTCTAAAAGGAAGATGTGTTCTAGCTGTAATCCAGGCTAAAGGTATAGCAATTATGGAAGATAGAGTCGTGACACAAATCATTAGAATCAATGATCTAGTTAGCGTCTGAAAAGCCCTATTACTTACCAAAACTAATAAATCATCTAAAGACAGTTGTATTATTCGTAACAATAAATAAAGCAAAGGAATTACCATAATGAATGCAACGAATAGTGTTATAAAAACAAAAAGAGAAGGCGGCATACGATAGGCACTTTTATTGGCTGAAAAAAAGTTCACTATCTATGCCGCCTAATTGATTTAATGAAATGTTATTTAGTACCCGGAAAACTAGGATATTATGATACTAGAATAACCATTAAAAAACATTAGTTAATTAAACCAAGGTCACGCAATAATGCTTGAGTACCGGCTAAGTCTTCTAAGTCTGCCATATCAATTTCAGCCTTAGTAACCTCAGCAAGAGGAACAAGTAATCTACTTACCTTGACGCCTTCAACCACAGGATATTCATAAGTTTGGCCAGCAAAGTATTGCTGAGCAACCTTAGACAACATGAAATTCAAGAATTTTTCTGCATTATCCTGATTCTTACCAGTAGACAAAATTCCAGCTCCTGCAACCAAAACTAAACTTCCAGGACCATCGCCTGCTAAGTAATGGTTTCGAGCTCCAAAATTATCACCTTCAGAAGCTAAAAATCTATACAAATAATAATGATTCACGAATCCTACATCAACCTCCCCTGCTCCTGCAGCTGCTACAGTAGGAGTATTCTTAGGATAAACGATTGGTTCATTAGCTTGTATGCCTTTTAACCATTCACGTGTTTTATCCTCACCCCATTTTACTCTCATAGCAGTAACCATTGCCTGAAAAGATCCATTTGTAGGAGGCCAACCAATTCTGCCTTTCCATTTTGGATCTGTGAATCCTTCTAAAGTATCAGGTAAATCAGCAGGATCAACATTTGCAGTGTTATATACAACTGCTCTAGCTCGACCTGATATACCTACCCACAAAGACTCATTTGACTTAGCCCAAGTAGGTACTTGTTCGGTTATATCATTAGATAAAACCTTGAACATATTTGCATTAGCAACAGCTCCTAGACCACCAGGATCTTGAGCAAAGAAAACGTCAGCAGGGGAATTTTTACCCTCTTCTAAAATGGTAGCCGCAATTTCACCGGTCTTTCCATATTTAACTTTGACGTCAATACCTGTTGCTACTCTAAACTGTTCAATGATAGCACCAACTAAAGATTCTTTACGTCCAGAATAAACAACTAATTCTCCCGGATCAGCAGGCACAGTAACAGCTTTTGCAGCTTTGGCGAGTAGCTTTTGCAGATCAGCTTCAGCTTTCGCAGCAGCGGCATCAGCTTCAGCTTTTTCTTGAGCAGCTTTTGCAGCAGCGGCATCAGTGTCAGCTTTTGCTTGGGCAGCTTTTGCAGCAGTGGCATCAGCAGCTTTTACTTTAGCATCAGCATCAGCTTTTTCTTGAGCTGTTTTCGCAGCAGCGGCGTCAGCTTCAGCTTTTTCTTGAGCTGTTTTCGCAGCAGCGGCAGCAGCTTCAGCTTTTTCTTGAGCTGTTTTCGCAGCAGCGGCATCAGTGTCAGCTTTTTCTTGAGCAGCTTTTGCAGCAGCGGCATCAGCTTCAGCTTTTTCTTGAGCAGCTTTTGCAGCAGTAGTGTCAGCTTCAGCTTTTGCTTGGGCAGCTTTCGCAGCAACTGCATCAGAGGAAGGTGCTGGCGCTGGCTCAGTAGTGTCTGAACAAGCAATCACAAAAGTGAGACACATTACAGCAAAAAATGCTATAAATTTATATCTTAACAATTTTTAACTCCTATACGCTAATTTTTTTAATAAGCATATACTAAGTATTTTAATTAGTCAATAAATTAATTAACCAATATAAAAGAAAAATTTCCAGCAATTTTTTATTAGTTATAAAGTCTTAGTTACAAAGTCTTTATTAAGGAATAAATTCATTAATATAAATCATTTTATTGCGCACAAAAATACTTATACTTACATACGAACAAATAACTTTTTTAAATAATAAAACTTTAATTTAAGTAAAAATTTTACATCAAATTTTACATCAATTATGAAAAAATTAATTATGTACTAAGAATTTAACTTAGTGTATATTAATAGTATATTAATAGTATATTAATAATGTTACTGAGTTTCGTGTTACTCTAGGTGTAATTATACTAATTTAAAATTGGAGAAAGTATTAAAAATGACGTATTTAAATATATTAAACAAAAAACTTACAATTCTTTTTGTTTTATTAACTATTATAACTATTTTAGGTTGTTCTACAGATAATAATGAAAAACCTGAAACATCCACTCAAACATCTGCAAAAATAACTGAAGCTACTCCTGCTCCTGAAGCTACTCCTGCTCCTGAAGCTACTCC
>TARA_B100000686_G_scaffold309449_1_pt1 | contig 30251 bp, 30 predicted proteins | sample TARA_B100000686 | Tara Oceans TARA_B100000686 (sample SAMEA2622733) | marine metagenome | biome: marine biome (ENVO:00000447); feature: marine epipelagic mixed layer (ENVO:xxxxxxxxx); material: "saline water (ENVO:00002010), including plankton (ENVO:xxxxxxxx)" | depth 150 m | reverse complement strand
CCATACTACAACCCGGAGATTGTTCACCATCTCTCAATGTAGTATCAAAAATACGAACACCCCTAGAAATTTTTTTATTACGCTTTTTCGTTTTAGCTGAATCAGACATCAAACCACCTAATATAAAGAGATTTTTTAATTACAAAACAATAAATATTTAGTCAAATAAAATTAGCACGTACTTTAAAGTTTACAAGGAACTTTGTCCACCATCTATAACGAGAGTTGATCCAGTCATAAAACTTGATGCTTCACTAGCCAAAAAAACAATAGCTCCTGAGAGTTCATTGTCAATTCCTATTCTATTTAAAGGAATATGATTTTCTATCATTTTTTTCCCAGATTCTGTAGAAAAGTAATCCTTGTTGATATCAGTTAGAAAGTATCCTGGAGCTAAAGTATTTATTCTAATTCCAAATTTTGCCCACTCTTGCGACAGAGTTTTCGTTAATTGAATTATACCACCTTTACTTGAAGAGTATGCGGCAAGCTTTTGAATTCCGATCATCCCAGCTACGGAGGAAACATTTACAATCACCCCGTTTTTTCTCTTAATCATTGATTTCCCAACCTCGCGACACATCAGGAAAGTTCCTCTTAAGTTTGTATTAATTACCGCATCCCAATCTTCAACTTTCTGCTTTACAGCCCATGAAGAACCACTTATTCCGCTATTATTAATCAAGATATCAATATTCATTTTCATAGATTTGATTTTATCTAAACAATTTTTAATACTGGTCTCATCCTGAACATCTATAACTTCAGAAAATGCACTTCCGCCCTTCTTTTTGATCTCTTCTACTACACTTTTTAGTTTGTTTATTCTTCTTCCTGTAACTATAACTTCTGCTCCAGCATCACATAGAGCTAGGCTCATAGCTCTACCTAATCCGCTTCCACCTCCAGTAACAAGTGCTACTTTTCTCTTAAGACTAAAAATATCTAACATATAAATTTCCTTAAGAAGATCATATCAACAGAAATTGTGAAGAAACTGTGGATAACCATGTGCCGCAAGTAAATAAACCCTTCAATTTCGGACACTTAGAACGGTTTGCGTAAGATGCAAGCATTAGACTTAACTCCTTATATTTCAATAACTTAAACTAAATTTTCGCCTATTAAACCCTGTGTTTAATGTTTTGTCTGTTTTTTTTTAACAATTACAAACAAAAAAACTGGATTCTGGAAGAAAATCTCAGAAAAAAAGTAAATTGGTGCGACCGTATCTTCTAATTTCTTTAATTGAACTTGATATTTCTTTACATAAATCACTGATTTTAAAATTTTTATCAAATTCCAAAATGAAGACCTTCCAAAAATCTTTTTCGCTCAAAAGGTATTTAAGAATATCTGATGCAAGTTCTTTATCAGACCAAGGAGGGTCAAAGAAAATAATATCAAATTTCTCAAGACTTACAACTTTGTCTCTTAGTATTTGTCTAGCATCTCCTTGTAGAACTTCTATTTCTTTTTCTAAACCAAGATCTACTGAAACTTTATCTATATTTTCACAACAATCTTTATCGTTATCAATTGCAACAACTCGATCTGCACCCCTACTTATTGCTTCAAAAGAGATTGCACCACTACCTGAACATATATCAAGAAAAGATATTCCGTCCATATTCTGACCAAGGATATCGAACAATGCTTCTCTAACTCTTTCTGACGTTGGCCTAACGTTTGTTTTACTAGTCAAATGAAGTCGTCTTCCTTTAACTATTCCTCCCACTATACGCATTTAGACTTGAACCTTATCGTAATGCAAAAGTCTCGAAAATTCTTGATATCTTTCAGAAATTTCAGCCTTCTCAAGCGATCTTAAACGGTCAAAACTGAGTGATTGCACATTAAAAGATGCCATTACGCTCCCATAAATAACCGCATTCCTAAGGTTATTAGAACTCATTCCTTTTAGAGTCAAGAAACCCATAAAACCACCAGCGAAAGTATCTCCAGCACCTGTCGGGTCAATCACATTTTTCACTGGAAAAGCTGGCACAGCAAAAATTTCTTCTTTATGAAAAAGGATAGCGCCAAATTCCCCGCGTTTTACCACCAAAGTACTTGGACCTAAATCTCTAATTTTTTTTGCAGCAGTTAGAAGATTCTTATCTTCAGCGAGGGAACACAATTCTGCATCATTTATAATCAAGATATCGATTAAGCTAACAATCTTCATTAAAGAATCATTTTTTCCTTCAATCCAGAAATTCATTGTATCGCAGGCTACAAGTTTAGGTGAATCAATTTGCTCTAAAACAGAAATTTGAAGATCAGGATCAATGTTTGCCAAAAACAGATAATCAATATTCTTTAAAGTCCTAGGTATTTCAGGTTTGAAATTTTCAAAAACATTAAGTTGAGTATCTAATGTATGCGCAACATTCATATCTTCATGATATTCACCTTTCCATCGAAAAGTTTTTCCTTCTGTTTTTTCTACCCCCGACAAATCTACATCTCTTGATTTAAGGAATTCTAACTCTGTACTAGGGAAATCGTCTCCTATGACTGCAACTAAACTTACCTTAGTAAAAAAACTCGCAGAAACAGAAAAATAAGTTGCAGAACCTCCTATTGACTCTTGTCTCTCTCCAAACGGTGTTTTGACAGAATCAATAGCCATAGAACCAACAGCTAAAAGCGTCACATTATCTCCAATAAATAAATTTTAAAAAATTTAAACAAATTAAAAAATAATTTTTACAAAAAAATACTAAAGAAATAAAAAAACAAAGGAAACAATTCGATATTTTGCTATAATTAAATTATTTTATAAAATCTTACACAAAAAGTTTTAAGGTTTACATTCCTCTTTGTCTATTAATGCAGGTTGGACATGGACTATCAAAATATACTCAAAAATAAGCGCAGTGCACTATCCAGTGATTTTTCAAATCTGAATTTTTTCGAAGACTTAGAAAATCAATTTCTTGAGATCAAAGAACTTGAAACATCTTGGGTTGGATTTGAAACTCCAAAATTAATTCCAAACAAAGAAAAAGCATTGAAATTGCATTTTTTAATTTCACTCACAAGAGCGATTGAAGAAGAGTTAGATTCTGCCTTTCGAGCCGGACATATCCCAGGAACTGCCTTCTTCGGAAGAGGAAATGAGGGGGCAAGTGTAGGCAGTGCATTTTGCCTTAAAGATGATGAATGGTTAGTACCTATGCATAGAAATTGCGGTTCACACATTGCAAAAGGACACCCTCCCGAGAGTATCATGGCTCATTTTTTTGGAAGAAAAGATGGTCCTTCAGAAGGAAGAGATGGGAATTTTCATATGGGGTACAGGCCAAAAAATATCACACAATTGATTAGTCATATAGGAACCATGGTTCCTATAGCAACTGGATTGGCATGGGCAGAGAAGTATAGAAAAACAAATCGCGCGGTACTAACTCATATTGGAGAAGGAGGAACTAGTTCCGGGGATTTCCATGAAGGAATAAATTTCGCGTCTGTTCAAAAACTTCCTTTAGTGATCATTATAGACAATAATCAGTACGCTTATAAAACATTGCTCGAAAAACAATATGCATGCAAATCATTAGTACTTAAATCAACTGGCTACGGCATTCCTGGTTATTTGGTGGACGGAACAAATATCCTTCTTGTAAATTATATCTGCGAACTTGCTCTTAAAATGGCAAGAAAAGGAGAAGGACCGATTCTAATAGAGAGCATAACAATGCGTGCCTCTGGGCATTCAGTCTACGATAAATTTTCTGACTATGTAGATATAGAAGATATGAATTTATGGTTAGAAAAAAGAGACCCTATCAAAAGATACGATCAATTTTTAATTAATTCCGGAATTGTTACTCAAAAGGAAATTGAAGATTCTCATCTCAAGGCAAACGAAAGAGCTTCACTTGCAAAAGACATTGCTCTCAAGAGCCCTTTCCCTAAAGCAGAAGGAATGGAAAATGAGATCTTTGCTGACTAAAAATGAAGAATAAAACTTATAGCGACGCAATACGTGAAGCACTATGGGAAGAAATGGAACGGGATGAAAACGTATATCTGATTGGAGAAGATATAGGTTTAGGTGGAGGTGCATTTTACATCACAAAAGGGTTCCATGAAAAATTTGGCGACCTAAGAGTAGTAGATACACCACTAAGCGAAGCTGGATTCACAGGTTCAGCGATTGGTTCTTCCTTAGCCGGATTACGACCAGTAGTTGAATTTCAATTTGCAGACTTTGTAACAGAATCATTTAAAATGATCGTAGATTTTGCTGCTGGAAATTTTTTTCGAAAAATGGGTGAGGTTCCGATCGTTTTTAGGCTACCCGCGGGGGCTCTAACAAGCGCAGGACCATTTCATAGTCAAAATCCGGAAATATGGTTTTTCGGAACACCGGGCATCAAAATAGTTGCTCCATCAAATTCTTATGACGCCAAAGGCCTTATGAAATCTGCAATTCGTGATAACAATCCAGTCATATTTATAGAATATAAAAAGTTTTACAACTATCCAACTTCTGAACTACCGGTTCCCCTTAGAATCGAAATCCCAGAAGAAGATTACGAGGTTCCAATCGGCAAAGCAAGAATTCTATTAGAAGGAAAAGATATTTCATTGATTACTTTTGGCACAACCGTTTTACAAGCCTTAAAAGCCGCCGAGCAAATTTCTGAAGAAGGAGTCAGCGTGGAAGTTATCGATCTCCGTACAATAATTCCTTTCGACAAAGAAACTATTATTGATTCTGTTAAGAAAACAGGGAAAATACTCTTTGTACATGAAGCGAGAAAACAAGGAGGGATCTCTGGAGAACTTTCATCCCTTATCACGGAAGAAGCTTTCGAATATCTAGATGCTCCTCCAATAAGGATTGGTGCAATTAATACTCCAGTACCTTTAAGTCCTCCTTTAGAAAAAGCTTACTTACCCAATACAGAAGAAATCCTAATTGCATTAAGGGACTTATTAGAATATTAAAAGATGTAAGGAGATTTAATTTTAATGTTCGAAGAACAAATCCAAATGCCAAGAATGGGAACTAGTGTTCACGAAAGCACAATTCTTTCATGGAAAAAAAGTGAAGGCGATAAAGTGCGCAAAGGAGAACCGATTCTTTCGGCTGAAAGTGACAAAATTGAATTTGAAATAGAAAGTACTGTAGATGGAGTATTGAAGACCATCCTAGCAGAATCAAATTCTGTTGTTCCTGTTGGAAGTATTCTAGGCATTATCGCTACGGAGAATCAGCCAGAAAAAGAAAAATCTAAAACTGACGATTCAAACCAGAAAACTCTGCCAAATAACAACAAACAAATTTGGGCTGCTCCCGTTGCACCCTTAGATTTAGAAAGCGAAGAAATCCCTTCAACTAATAGTATTAAAAATCTATCTAAAAAATCTTCAAAAACTTCGTATTTAAATTTTCTGAGCCCAAAAGTCAGAAAACTTATAGCTCAACACAAAATAAGCGATGCAGAACTATCTGAAATAGTTGGCACCGGATCTAATGGAAGAATTTCATCGAAAGATATTCTTGATTTTGTAAATCGAAGTAAGAACATACAAAATTCAGTGAAATACGATGACCTATTTGTCAGTGAGCAGAATTTAGTGAATATAGATTTCAGCCCAATCGAAAATGATCGTCAAAAAAAAGTGTTGCCTGAAGAATTAAGTGTCACGAGAAAGAAAATAGCAAATAATCTCCTGATATCTTCGACAACTATTCCGCAGGTAACTCTATTTATGGATATTGATATGAGCAGAATTTTTTCTTGGAGAGAAACTAATAAGAAAGATTTTAAAAGTAGACATAATCTAAATCTTAGCTATACAACGATAATTTCAATAGGAATTATCTCTGCTATTAGGATGCCGATATACAAAACCTTCAACGCCACATTCAGAGAAACAAAATTAGAAATTAAAAGATACGTAAATCTAGGGGTTGCAACAGACACAAAAAATGGTTTGATTGTACCCGTCATAAAGAATGCGGATAGCCTATCTTTCATTGAACTATCACAAAAAATAGAGGACGTTACAAAAAGAGCAAAAACAAATTCATTAGACCCCGGAGAAACAAACGATGCAACTATCACTCTGACTAATTTTGGCCATACAGGCGCTATATCTGGAAACCCACTAATTAATCCACCTCAAGTTTCAATAATAGGAACAGGCAAAATAAATTCGAAAGTAGTACCAATTAATGAAGCCGAAATTGGAATAAGACCAATCATGAATCTTGCATTAACGTTTGATCATAGGATTAACGATGGCGCTATTGCAGGAAAATTTGCTACAACTATAAAAACTAATATTGAACGAATGAACCTAAAACAACTGGAGTTTTAAAATGCCACGTATTAATTCAAGTACTGCTCTAAGATCTATGTTATTCACACCCGGAAGCAGCGAGAAGATGCTTTCAAAATCTTTAACCTCTCCTTCGGATGCGTCTCTCTATGACATAGAGGATTCTGTTGCCGAGGATATGAAATCTAAGGCAAGAAAATTAGTAGGAGAAATAATAAAGGAAAATGAGAACTCTAATGAAGCACCGCCTACAGTCCTTGTGAGAGTTAATGATGTGAATTCCGAACACTTTGAAAAAGATATAGATGCAATTGCAACACCTGGCTTGGATGGGATTTTTCTTCCAAAACCAGAAACAGAAGCAGACGTAAGAAAAGCAGATGCTGTAATTACCAAATTCGAGACAGAAAGAAAACTCGAAATCAACAGCATTGCAATTATTCTTCAAATGGAAAGTGCTCTTGGTATATATAATTGTTTCAACTTGTGCAAATCGGCAGAAAGAGTTGTTGGTGTGAATTTAGGAAGTGCAGAAGATGCTGACCTTTGTAGAGATTTAGGTGCACAGTGGACCTCTGATGGGAATACATTGCATTATTCTCGAAGTAAAGTTCTTTTAGAAGCACGTGCCGCAAAAATGCCTCATCCTACAGATGGTGTTTATATGGATCTTCAAAACGATGATGGCTGCAGAGAAGATGCAGAAATCGCAAGGCTATTGGGGTACACTGGGAAAGCAGCTATACACCCAAGGCAAATTCCCATTTTCAATGAAGTATATTCGCCAAAAGCCGAAGAAGTATCCTACTACAAAGAAATGTTGGAAGCTTACTTAGATGGAGAAAAAGCAGGGCTTGGAGCAGTAAACTTTCAAGGGAAAATGGTAGACATAGCCATGGTTCGTCATGCAGAAAATATTATCAACAGATCCAAAGCAATAGAGTCAAGAACATAGAAAGAATTAAGTCCCAAACGCTTTCCCTTTTTGGACTTTGAGTCGTTTCCAATCTTTAGCTATACCTGTGAGGATACGTGTACCCACACCCGTACCTCCAGCAGGCTTATATTCTTTTCTTTTTCCTACGTGAGAAGGCCCCGCGATATCAAGATGTACCCAAGGAGTTCCATTAGTGAAATGTTGCAAAAACGCAGCCGCGGAATTTGCACCTCCCCATCGAACACCAGAAATATTACAAAGATCTGCAATTTTACCCTTCATCATTTTTCCAAATTCTGAATGAAGGGGCATATGCCAAACATGATCTCCAGTAAAATCTCCTTGTTCCCTTACCCTTTCAACTAGTTCATCATGGGTCCCGTACATTCCTGTTAAGTTTGTTCCAAGTGCAACCATGCATGCGCCTGTAAGAGTTGCAAGATTAATCATACACTGCGGGTTATATTTCGTCTTTACATAGTGAAGACCATCTGCAAGCACTAGTCTACCTTCCGCATCAGTATTATGTATTTCAATAGTAGTGCCTTTCATAGATCTGACGATATCACCAGGTCTTGTGGCATTTCCACCAAGCATATTTTCTGCAAGAACGCCAATTCCTACAACAGGAACTCTAGGTTTCAATTGAGCTATAGACTTCATTGCGCCAAACACAGCTGCAGCTCCGCTCATATCAGTAGTCATATTTTCCATTCCAGAACTAGGTTTTACCGAAATCCCTCCAGTATCAAAAGTTATCCCCTTGCCTATAAAAGAAATGGGACGAGTCTTCTTCGTATCTCCATATTCTATTATCACCAGTCTTGGGGGAGAAGAACTTCCTTTTGCTACTGCCAAGAAAGCACCCATCTTCAAATCTTTTATTTGTTTTTCATCTAAAATTTTGCATCTCAACCCTTCTCGAAGTGCCATCCGACGTACCATCGATGCAAGAACAGGAGGCCTTTTCTCGTTACTCGGAATATTAATAAGATCCCTGGCATAGCTTGTCCCATCTGAAAATATTTCCCCTAACTTAATTCCTTTTTTCATATCTTTAGAAAATTTAGATCCAACAAATACAACAATTTCTTTTATACGATTTCTGTCTTTTTCAGATTTCTTGCTAGATTTGAAACGATCAAAACGATAATCAGAAAGAACAAAACCCTCAGCGATTGATTGACCAATCACTTGGCCATCCATAAAAGGGATTATAGAATTTATATCTACAGCAACTTTTGACAAACCTTCATATGAAATCTTTTGAGTTACCAAACCACTCGACAACCGGATCTGTTCCGCGCTAAAATGTTCTTTTTTACCAAGTCCTGAAAAAAATAAAGTTTTAGGATTAGTTTTAAATCTACCTGAATTAATTAATGTAGTGTACACTTCCCCTGACTTCCCATGAAAGATATTACGAGAACGAATATCTAGGAGTTTCTTTGCAATGGAAGTATCCAATCTTTCTGTAGACATATCGTCAAAAACAAATACCACAATTCCATCTAGATTTTGTAGGTTAGATGAATCATCTCTGATAGTAAAACGCATTTAATTCTCCTGTTTTCACAACTCTGGACTAAAAGTAAATTGAATTTAGTTTACATAAGTACATACACCACTTCCACCTCTAGAAATTTTATTATAAAAAATTGCTCAAATGAAAAATTATCAAAAGACAAAATTTGTAAGATAAAACTTAATAATAAAAACCACTTAGATGTTATATTTGCTACAATAATAAATAAAGTAACTTTAAAACTACTTTTCAGGAGGAAAAATGAGTTTTTACAATTGGGACATGCTTCCAATTTCACCTGACAGACCTGGAATTGTGCATAGAAGAATTTTTGGAGATGAAATACAAATACAACATCTTATTTCTGAGCCAGGTGGAACTGCACCTGACTTGCACAATCATCCTGACCATGAAGAAATTTTATATGTTCAAGCTGGTGAGTGGGAATGCACTCTAGGCAACGAAATTCGAAAAATTGCACCTGGTGACGTAGTACATGTGAGAAAGGGTCAAATGCATACTTTAGAATTAAAAAGTAACGAACCTGGCATGGTTCTCGAAATTTTTCACCCAATTTTGAATACTGAACTTGCAAATGATAAAGAAAATTTTACTATTGAGTCAATTAGAAGTCGTATGGAATTTCATGAAGAACCAGATGAAATGAATCGGGGAAGACCCCCCGAATTTTCATAAATTCAAATAGATATTGCGAGTTTATTGCTTTTGATCAATTAATTTTTCGTGTACTGTTTTAAATGATTGAAATTTTCTTAATTTCAAAACATTAGTTATACTTTTGCATATTCCTTCACATCTGGAGAAAAAGATGACAGAGAGATTTGATGGAGTTCTAATAGGCGGTGGTCATAATAGTCTCGTCTGCGCGGCATACATGGCAAAAGCAGGAAAAAAAGTTGCCGTTTTGGAACAATCTTCTGTGATTGGAGGGGGTTGCTCAACTCGAGAAGTTACCCTTCCTGGATTTAAGCATAATATGCATTCAAACTATTATGTAGGACTTGATCGAAGTCCAATAATAAGAGACCTATCTTTAGATGAATATGGTTTTAGTATGGTATTTCCAGAACAACAACAGGGATGTATTTTTAGAGACGGCACTGCGTTTACCATACATAGAGACGTAGAAAAAACAGTTAAGTCTCTTGAGAAAATCAATAAAAAAGATGCTAAAACATATAAGGAATTACATGTAAAATTCACGGAAGGTATGCTTGATATTATCACCTCTTTTATGTATTGCGCTCCTCTTACACCTGAGGAAATGAAAGCACGCTTTTCTGGTCCGCTTGGGAAAGAATTTCTGTCTTATAACAATTTAAGTATGTATGATGCAGTAGATCAGCATTTCGAAGACGAACGAATTCGTGTTCTCTTCAAACTTTTTCTTGGTTCATTTACTCTTGAAAATACTCCTACTACTGGAATTTTTTTTCCACGTATTTTTTCAAGAATAGCAAATTTCGCCTTGCCTGTAGGAGGAAGTGCTAATTTTACTAGAGCATTAGAGAGAGTCGTAATACGAGGCGGAGGAAAAACATATACAAATGCAGAAGTTAAAGAAATCAGTGTAGAAAATCACGAGGCAACTGGTGTTATTCTTTCGGACAACACAAGAATAGAAGCCAGTGAATTTGTAGCTAGTGGCGTCAATTGGCCTCTTACAGTACGCCTTGCTGGAGAAGATTATTTCGGTGCTGAACTTTCGAAAGCAGCTATAGAATTCAAATGGGCAAGCCATGCTCTTTGTACTATACATTTAGCCTTAAAAGAAGCGCCAAAATTCACTGCTTCTAAATTTGAACCTGACATAGAAAAAACCTTTAATATCTTTTGGGGAGCAGATACTACTGAAGAGATTGATGAGTGTTTCGATCAAATTCATGAAGGAAAACTTCCAAGATTAATGGGTAATGGTGGAAGCAATAGTCATTTTGATCCAACTTATTCGCCAGACGGAACTCATGTAGGATATTGGTGGCCCTTTGCACCTTTTGAATTGAAAGATGAAGGTTCAGAAGGCTGGGAAACTCATAGAGAGGAATATACAGAACATTTCATAAATGAGTGGGGGAAATATTCTCCAAATATTAACTCTGACAATATTATGGCAAAGTTCCTATACACTCCACATGATATAGTGCAACAAAACCCTAATATGGTCCAAGCGAGTCATCATATTGGGGCTTATATACCAGAACAACTTGGCTATAACCGACCTCATCCTAAAGTCAGCAACTTTAGAACTCCTATAAAAAAACTCTTTCTTTGTGGTTCAAGTTCACACGTTGGAGGTGCAGTTACAGGTGCGCCAGGATATAATTGTGCAAATGCGATAACAGACGAACTCGATATTGAAAAAAAATGGACTCCAGTAATTACGCCTGAAATGTAATGCTGAAATTATTTTACTTTTTCTATTTCAAAAACGTACCTATTCAAACTAAAGAAATACGAACCTTCCTCGCCAAGTTCTTTTAATTCTTTAGCCCAGCCTTTTGCAATATCTCTTAAACTTTCATTTGCATTTATAACGAAAGGAACTATTACACTTATCATACCGTAACTATAGGAGTCTTCTATATAATCACGATTAAGTATCGGATATATTTGCACGTCAGAAATCTGAAATCCTTTTTTTATGAGTATTGGAGATAGTTTGCTTGGAAGATTAGGATCAAAAAGATGCTGTTCCCAAACTTCAAAAATCTGATTTGCCTTTTCTTTATCTCTAGAATTCCAAACCAGGGAATCCCAATCTGTGTCCATTATTAAAGCACGTCCCCCTGGCTTTAATACTCGAAAAAGTTCAGAGAGTGCAATATCAATTTCGGAAACATATTCATAAACTTGGCTAACAACAACTGCATTAAACTCTGAATCAGTAAAAGGAAGTGAAGTAGCATTTGCTTTTCTGAAAGTTACCGAAGGAAGTTCAGAACATCTTTTTTTAGCGATCTCAAGCATAAATTCGCTATTGTCTATACCGACAATTTCACTTTTGCCATCAACGTATTCAGATATTTCTTTCGTTAAAAATCCTGGACCGACACCTAAATCTAAAATTTTCTCTCCTTTTGCAGGTGCTAATAATTCCAAAATTTTTTTTCTCTGTGTTATAATATCAGTTGTAGAATATACAGATTCAACTCTTTTTGAAGCCTTCTCATCAAAACTAGACATTTACTTAAATCCCCTAAAAATTCAGCTTGAAAATTTAACGTCTTTCGTATTTCAACCAAGAAACAGAGCCTAGACGTTCAAATCCAAGCCTTTCAAAAACTTCTTTAGAACCATGATTTTGATTCACAATATAGCAGAAAACTGGCGATCCTTTTCGAATTTGCTTTTCTGTTAAACATGAAATTATTGATGAAGCCAATCCTTTTCTCCTATGAGTTTCTCGTGTAAAAAGCATACCTATTGAACCGTTTAGATGAACTAACATATAGGAAAGTAAAACTTCGTTTTCTTTTAAGGATACGCTCGGACCACTAGAGATACATTTACGAACATAATCTTCGTCAATATCATATGAAGTATTTTTTACTACTTCACAAGCGTCTTGCTCAATCAAAGATTGCAGATTAACTTTAATTTCTACCGGCATAAAGTTTTTAGGATGAAGATAAAATAATCCACAATTAACTTCTGAAACTAAAGAGAAAAATGGAATCTCCTTTGGAACAAGTATTTGAGACAAAGATGAAATTCTCAATTTCATATCTGCAGATGAATTATAATTCAAATTTCGGGCCAACTGGCTTAAGGATAATCCACAATCAAAAGATTCACTATTTCCTAGTACGTGAAACGAACCTCGAAAAAAAAGAATTGCGACTTTAGGGTTTTGAATATCATCTAACCATAAAGTTACTTTCTGGTTTTCAATCAAATTCTGAAAATGTAAACTATAAGGCCAATTGAGTTCATACAATTCTCTTAAATCTAAACTTAATGGGTCCTTGCATAGGATTAAATCCATAAAACGATTCCATGATTAAAAAATAATTTCGCAAGCTTTTTACATTACTTAAAAATTAAGTTACAAAGTGATTGGAGGACTTTTTAGTCTATCAGTTTCATTCGTTTTATCAACAGTATTAATAATACTCACTCATCATTATATGATTTGTGGAATGTGTAATTGTTTTTGAAAGGGGACTCAGGTTTTGACTAATACGATTCATTTAGCACATAGCCCAGATTCAGACGACGCATTTATGTTCCACGCTTTAGCAAATGGAAAAATAGACACTGAAGATCTAGATTTTGTACATGAACTCAAGGATATAGAAACACTAAATCAGGCAGCTATGGAAGAAAAATATGAAGTAACTGCCGTCAGTTTTCATGCTTATACCTATATTGCCGAGAAATATGCAATTCTTCCACATGGTGCTAGTTTCGGAGATAATTATGGCCCAGTAATCATTTCTTCTGAACCAATGCGAAAAGAAGATCTAAAAAACTGTAGGATAGCTGTTCCAGGCTTATTGACTACTGCATACCTCATATTAAAAATTTATTTAGAGGGTACTGAGTTAACTCAGAGAGCGATCCCTTTTGATGAGATCATGGATAACGTCAAAAATGGGAATGTGGATGCAGGAGTCTTAATTCATGAAGGGCAACTAACTTTTGAAGAAGAGGGTTTTCACTTAGTCGAAGACCTTGGTAAATGGTGGAAGAAAGAGACCGGAGGACCCCTTCCTCTTGGTTGCAATGTTATACGGAAAGATTTAGGTAAAAATAAAATAAAACAAATTAGCAATCTTCTTAAACAAAGCATTATTTACAGTTTGGAAAATAGAGAAGAAGCATTAGACCATGCTATGCAGTATGCAAGGGACTTGCCTAGAGAAAAAGCGGATCAATTTGTTGGAATGTACGTCAACAACTGGACTAGAGAGTATAACGAAACTTCTATTAATGCTATCAGGCAAATTCTAGAAAAAGCATACGACTTAGGCATTATCCCTAAGAAGATAAAACCTGAATTCACGAGTTAGGTTGCTTATTTGCATCGCTCTTTTTGAATTAAAGAGGGAACAACCATTACCGACCTCCGATTATTCCAAAGTGCCATAATTCCCTGGAGAAAAACGAAAGATTTGAAAGAGATATTACTTATCTCATCAAGAATTCTAGGAGCAGGACAAGAAAAACAATGGATAATTCCTCAGGGAGATGTAGAACCCTGGCAAACGCCTTTAGAAGCTGCCGAAAATGAAGCATGGGAAGAAGCTGGGGTCAAAGGAAAGTTTCAGAATAATCCTATAACTTTCTTTACTTACAGCAATCATAGAATGAAGTATAAGGTATTTTGTTATTCATTAGAGGTCATGGAGGAAACAATTGATTGGCCAGAAAAAAATGAAAGAAGTAGAATATGGATTAATATTTCAGAAATAGAAAGTAAAATAAAAAATCAAAAATTAAGAACAGTATTTGAAACATTCAGAACTTTTATGGAAAAAAATGAAAGAAAATTTCAAAACAATTACATTTGAAGAAAAATATGGCGAAGAATCAGAAAATAATTCTGATCTAAAATTTGCACTTAAGCTTCTTAAAAAAGCTGAAATAGCTCACCAATCAAATGATTTAGAAAATGCGATTAGTCTTTATAAAGAATCGATTAAATCTTTTCCAACAGCTGATGCGCATACATATCTAGGCTGGATGTATAGCCTTAAAGGTAACCTTGAAGAAGCAATTCTAGAATGTCATAAAGCAATTAAAATTGACCCTGATTTTGGAAATCCATATAACGACATTGGGTGTTATTTAATGCAGAAGAAAGAATTCGACAACTCACTGCCTTGGTTTAACCAAGCTAAAAAGGCAGCCCGTTATGAACCGAGACATTTCCCATATTTAAATGTTAGCAGGGTAAAGTTAATACAAGGAAAGCATGGCCAGGCTAAACACGAACTCCACCAAGCACTTATGAGAGAACCAGACGACGAAAATCTTAAAAATAAGTTCAGAGAACTTGTTTCACTTCTAAATTAAGTGTAAGTAAAATTCTTAAAATCTATTTATTTTACTCGCCAATTTTATCTCTCTTATCTTCATCCATCCAAGCATCTTCAACATATATAGTTCTTGCAGCATCTCTATTTGGACAATTACCATATGTAAAAACTAATTCTGCGTCCTCTGTCTCACTTGGATTGTAAAGACCATGTATTTCTCCAGCTGCAGCAAACACAAATGTACCGGGCTTAACCGTAAATTCTTCTTTTTCTTCTCCCATCCATACTACAATAGGACCTTTAACGATAAAAAAAGTAGCATCACAAATATGATAATGTCTTTGATTTCTGGCTTTGGGTGGAATTATAGTTCTTCCCATAGTTATTGTATTTGTTCCAACAGCATGACTATCAACACCCCAAGCAATAACTAATGGCGGTTCGTATTTAGTGTCAGCACCAATTTCTGTCGAGTCAATCAAAGCCCAACGATGTTTTTTTGATTTAGTAGCCATTTTTTCCCTTTCATAAGCAATAATTAGAATTTGTTGCACTCTATCACAACATTAATGACATTTTAATTTAACAAAAAAAAAAGTTAAGAATTTAGAAACTTGAATCATAAATTCCGCTAAATTTGTATGCTTCGTCTAGCAATACAATTGGATGTAAAACTCTTAGACCCATTCCGCCTTTTCTGGAACCGAAATCTATTTGTATCTGGCAACCTGGATTACCAGTACAGACAATTTCTGCTCCTGTAGAAACAATGTTATCCATCTTTCTGTCTAATAATCTCATAGACAGATCCGTGTGTGTCAGATTATAACTTCCAGCCGAACCACAACACCAATCGCTTTCAGGAAGAATACTCATATTAAGGTTTTCTATAGAATTAAGAACCTCTATTGGCTGCGTCCTAACCTTCAATGAATGATAAAGATGACATGCATGATGATATGTAATGTGATGTTCTTTTGGAAGACGCACTTTATGCAAGGGTATCCTAGACAAAAAATCCATTATATCCATAATTTTTTCTCCAAAATATAAAGCATCTTGAAAAATTGACTTCTGATTAGACAACAAATTCCCGTAATCCCTTAGCATGGCGCCACATCCTGATACTGCTAAAACGATTGCATTAAATTTTTTTAAGTCATCAAAAGCACCAATATTCTCTTTTGCAAGGATTCTCGCAGTTTCTCTATCACCAGCGTGTGCTTGTAAAGCACCACAACAAGTTTGAGATTTTGGAAAAACAACATGGACTCCATTTGCTTTCAAAACACGAGTAGCAGCAAGATTCACTTCATTAAATAAAACAGACTGTATACAACCCGAAAAAAATGCAACTTTGTATTTTGCTTTTTTATTTCCCTCTTCTTCTGTGGGCTGTAAAATCATATTAGAAATAGCAGGAACTTCCGGCATCATTGGTTCTAAATCACGGATTTTATTTGGCAGCAAGGATAATTTCTTTACAAGATTTCTAAGGAAAGTGTTCTGATATATCCAAGTTAAAATACAAAAGAATTGTAAAAGTAAACGGTTCGGTAATAGCCAGCGGAAAAGAAAGCGTCTAAACAATTTAGAAACTAAACTTCTATTCCTAACTTTTTCTAATCCCTCACGAGCAGACTCTATAAGAGAGCTGTATTCTACCCCTGAAGGACATGCCGTTTCACATGCTCTACAATCTAAACATCGATCCAGATGTTTTATGACTGTTTCATTTACACCTATCTCTCCATCCTTGACCATCTTAATTAGATAAATTCTTCCTCTTGGAGAATCCATTTCATTACCAAGTAATGAATATGTAGGGCAAGTAGTCGTACAAAAACCGCAATGTATACACTTTTGAATTATTTCACTATCAGGACCGAAATCACCAAGAAAAGGATTTTGTTCTGATTGATCTATCTTTTTAAGTTTTAAACTCATAACTTATTAATAAACCTTCCGGGGCTAAGAATTTGATTCGGATCAAGCTTTTTCTTTATATTTGACATTAAATTAAGAGCAACAGGGGAAACTGAGTCTTCACCCCAAACTGAATTCGTATTAGATAGTTCATGAGGTCCCTGTTCTAAGAAAACATTGACATAACGCCCATTTTCTTTTTTTGATCCCTCCAAACAATGAGATGAAAAAATTTTCCAGCTTCTATCATGATCTTCTATTGTTCCTATTCCATCTATCCAACATTGAAAAATTCCACTTCCAGCATGTGAAGAGAAATTAAGTTCGTCTACCCTAGGAAAAGCAGACAGTGCAGCACTATAGAAACGAGGCAATTGATCCAGTCTACCGGAAACTCTAAATGAGATTACTTCTTTACCGATTAATGGAGGATCAATAATAACAGAATATAATTTCTTAGTCTGTATCTCATCGAGGCAAAATAAATCCTTGCAATTTTCTTTAGCTATTAAAGATTCAATACGATCAAGCTGTTCTCTTAATCCATCTTCAAAATCTGAAACGGCAGCTATGAGACAAAATTTTCCGGGTAGTTCTAGATTCTTGACGGAGATTCGATTCGAACTAAAGATTTCCATAAAATCGTAATCAATTGGTTGTTGAATTAATTTTCTACTTACATCAAAAGCATCATTTACATTTTCAAAACCAGCTATACATGCCCCTGTAGATTCAGGTTCTTTATAGAGCCTTACTGCTAATTCTGTAACAACAGCAAGTGAACCCCAACTGCCAGATAATAATCTAAGAACATCGTAACCTGTAACGTTTTTTACAACTAATGCTCCGTAAGTATTACTCCTTCCATCTCCTAATACTACTTTCATCTTCATAAAACGATCTCTAGATCTTCCCCACTTTAATTGCATTGGTCCAGATTTATCAGCCATAGCAACACCACCAATAGTTGAGGACTTAGGGAAAGGTGGATCTAAACCCGAAGTTTGAGTTTCTGAATTAGTTAATGCATTTAACTTTTCAATTGTCATGCCAGGGCCCACTACTACAGTGAGATCATTTGGGAGAAAATCAATCACATCCGCTATTTTATTAGTCGAGAGTGCAATGTCATATGTATCTGGAGAATAACCCTTAGTTGAACTCGTCAATCCACCACATGGAATAATTTTTAAACCTAATTCGTTTGCTAACGAAATTGTTCGTACTACTGATTCATGATTTGTAGGGCTAACAACCAATGAAGGCTTTCGTCCACAAATCTCATAACTATTTAAATTCTCAGTAGACACTAAACAAGACTCTGCAAACTCTTTTTCTATTGAATTTTGGAATTTATCAATCGAAGACATTTTATTTTGTTAGTCCCAAAAATTTACTAGAAAAGCCCTGCCCTATAGATATTGGAAAAACATATTCTTCATTTGGGATAACTTTACCTGGATTAAAAAATCCGATTGGATCAATTGTAGATCTTAAACTATCCATAGTATCAAGCGTTGATTCGTCAAATTGATCTTTCATCTCTCGGATTTTTTCTATACCTATTCCATGTTCTCCAGATAAAACTCCTCCTACTCTAATACAGGCCCTCAAAATTTCAGAACCACAATCAACAGCACGTTCAACCTCCCCAGGAATATTTTCATCGAATAGAACGTTTGGATGTAAACTTCCATCTCCAGCGTGAAAAACGTTCGTAATTCGTAAATTAAATTTTTCTCCTATTTCTTCAAATTCTGCTAAAACTTGAGCTAACTTTGATCTAGGAACAGTCCCATCTAGACAATAGTAGGAAGGTGAAATAGCTCCAAATGCACCAAATGCTTTTTTTCTACCCATCCATAAACTTTCTCTTTCTGTTTCATCTGAAGCAAGATTAAATGACGTACAAGAATTTGATTCACAAATATCCTTAACAATTTTTTCTAAAGGCTGCATTGAAGAAATAAATCCATCTAATTCAATCAACAAAACTGCTGCAGCACCCTTTGGATATCCTGCTTTAACTACTGTTTCAATCGCTTCAATCGTATATTTATCCATTAATTCCATAGCTGCTGGAACAGCACCAGAAGCTATAATCTCACTTACGGTTCTGCATGCATCTCCAACCTCTTCGAATGAAGCAAGCATAGTCTTAACTCCCTCAGGATTAGGAGTTAATCGAACAGTTATTTCAGTTATTACTCCAAATGTTCCTTCAGAACCAATAAAAAATCCTCTTAAATCTAGACCCCCTATTTCATGTGCATCAGACCCAATTTGCAATATTTCTCCTGAAGAAAGAACGACCTCTATACCTAAAACATGATTAGTGGTCATCCCGTATTTAAGACAATGGGCACCACCAGAATTTTCTGCTACATTTCCTCCAATGGTACATGCCATTTGACTAGAAGGATCTGGCGCGTAGTGAAAGCCATGAGGAAGTGCCATCTTTGTTAGTTCTAGATTTACAACTCCTGGCTGGACTCTAGCTATACGATTTTGAAAATCTAACTCTAAAACTTTATTCATTCTAGTGAAAACTATCAGCACTCCTCCTGACACAGGAGTAGCGCCTCCTGAAAGACACGTGCCAGCTCCTCTTGGTATGATTGGTACTTCATTTTCTAAGCAAATTTTGACAATTTGACTAACTTGTTCAGAAGTTTCAGGGAGGACTACAAAAATTGGAGTTCCTTTATACAAAGTTAGAGCATCACAATCATAGGTTTTCATAGCTATAGGATCTGAATGAATAAAGTCTTCTCCTACTATTTTCAATAGTTCTTGATTTAACTTTTCATAGTCAGTCAATTATTCAACCTCAATTTAAATCTAAACTCAAACATCACATATTACATTTAATTCAGAGCATAAGTCATTGATTTTTAACCATATAGCATTTTCAATTATTAATCCTTCCCTGAGTCTTTTTTTGCGTTCTTTATAAGCTCTTTCTCCTGGGATCCTTATCTCATCGTTTCCTTCTGATTTAACAGTAGATTTTACTTCTGACAAATGTTCAAATACTAGATTTCTAAATGCGTCGGCGTCACCAAATGAAGAAGGGTCAATTGCAATAAACAAATCCCCTTTGTCATAGTGCCCATCTGCGACAGATTGTGCCAAAGGTTTTCCAACCTTAGCCCCAAGCAAAGGACCAGCAAGCAAACCAATTGTCAAACAAAGTCCATAACCTTTGTGACCACCAAAAGGTGTAAGAGCACCTTTAGATGCTTGATTTGGATCTGTAGTAGGTATTCCATCCGGGCCAAGTGCAGTACCTTCTGGAATTTCCTCTCCTTCTACCGCAGCTTTAATAACCGAACCATTTGAAATTGAACTTGTTGCAAAATCTAACAAATACGGATCTTCTGTCGTGGAAGGAATAGATATTGCTAATGGATTTGTTCCAAGAAGTCTCTCAATACCTCCCATAGGATGGACTAGTGGTGTGGTAATACCTAGAACTATACCAACACAACCCATTTTTGCAATTAGTTCCGCATAATAACCAGTCAAACAAATATGATCACAATTGACGACTCCTACCGTAGAACATCCATTTTCCAATGCTTTTTTTGCTGCTAGCATTGCACCAAACTTTGCACCTACAGATCCAATTGATCTATCGCCTTCTACCAAAAAACAAGACCCATTTTCTTTTGTAATATACGGTCTAGCCGTAGGATTAATCATTTGACTTTGAATTCTATCAACAATTGCTGGCAATCTTATCAATCCATGGGTTTCATAACCTCTTAGATCTGCCTCAATAAGAACATCTGCTGTTGTCTCAGCAGAACTCGCATCACATCCAACTGCGAGAAGTATCTCTATCATTAATTTTCGCAAACGTTTTTCAGAAATCTTTATCCCAATTTCTTTGTTCATAAAATCTCCGTTCAAGTTTCTAAAGATCTGGATTCGGCGCAGATACTGATTTCCTTGTGATCTTCATCATCCAACAATAAATCTCAATTCTGTTTCCATCTGGATCTAAAAAGTAAAACGCATGGCTCCCACTTCCTCCTGTAAAACTATTTGGATCATCGCCTTCATTCCCATGCACATAAGGACCCGAAACAAGTTCTACCCCACATGATTTTACATGTTCAAGGGCATCAAGCCAATCTTCACGGTTATCCACTTTAAAAGCTAAATGATGTAACCCAACCTGTTTCTTATATTCAGAATCTTGCTTATCCAGTCCTACTCTTTCAACATCTTCAGGAAGTTCAAAAAGAACTAAGTCATGATGATACTCATCACACCTCATAAAACAAATAGGACGGGAAAAATCTGGAGGACCCCACTTTCCTGTTAACTTAAGTCCAACTACACTTCTATAAAATTCAATAGAGTTCTCTACATTACTTACATGTATTGCCATGTGTCCAATCCCAGAAAGTTTACAAGGCATGCTCTTGCTCCTCAATATTGAAGTATACGTTTTGTTTAATAATCCATTATGTGCATGCAGCGATTATTGAATCAAGCAAAAAGAGTTCTTTTTCAGTATGAAATATGTTTGTTATTAAAAACGAAGACAAAACAAGGATTGCATAAACTAATCTTTGACAATAATATTTACGAGTCGTCCTTTGACCACTATATGCTTAACTATTTCTTTTCCATCTAAGTATGCTTTGGAAACTTCTTCTGCTTTTTCAATAAGTTCATCGTCTTCTGCATCTGGAAGAGCTTCAAAAGTTCTTCTTGTCTTCCCATTAATTTGAACCGCGAACTCTTTTTCTTCAGAAGAAATTGCCGCTTGATCAACAATTGGCCATTTCTCCAAGAAAATACTTTTCGATAAATGAGATTTGTCTAACAAACTCCAAAGTTCTTCACAAAGGTGAGGAGCCATAGGAGACATACAAAAAAGCAAAATCTCTGCGGCCTCTCTCTGGACAGATAATTCAGCCTTAGGATTATTTCGAATTGAAGAACATAACTCCATTACTCTTGCTACAGCAGTGTTAAACGAAAAAGTTTTTTCGTAAACTTCTGTAACATATTGCAATGCAAAATGTGCATCCCTTCTCAACCTCTTCCCTTGTTCCGATAGATTCGAATAATCTACTTGAGATGACGAAACATTCTTCCAAGATTCCATTTTCTCAGAAAATGTACTCCAGAGCCTTTGCAAAAAGCGATGCACTCCTATCAAGCCATCTTCTCTCCATTCTTTATCTCTTTCTGGAGGACCAATAAAAAGTGTATATAATCTTCCAGCATCCGCACCATACTTTCCCGTACAGTCTTCAATGGAAACTCCATTCAACTTACTCTTACTCATTACTGACATTTCTCCTACTACAGCATCTCCTATGCTATATCCACTTCCATTCGGGCCTTCTTTTATAATCACATTGTTTTTTTCATCTACGTTGCTATAAGGCACCCAAGTCAATCCCCTGCTTTCTTTAAGCCTAAATGCAGTTCTGCAAACCATCCCCTGCGTGAAGAGATTTTCAAAAGGTTCCTCAAACGAGACATATCCCATGTCAAACAAAACTTTCGTAAAGAACCGAGAGTATAGAAGATGCATAATTGCATGCTCTGCCCCCCCTATATACTGACTTACCGGCATCCATGAATTAACTTCATTTTGATCAAAAATTTGATTTTCTAACCTAGGAGAAATAAATCGAAGGAAATACCAGGAAGAATCAACAAAAGTATCCATAGTGTCTGTTTCTCTTCTAGCAGGCTTACCTGTAACGGGACTAACCAAATTCAAAAAATCTTTACTGGAACTTAGAGGATTACCACCCCGACCAGTAAATTCAACATCCCTAGGATGAACAACTGGAAGATACTCATCTGGAACTGGGTTAAAAGAACCATCCTCTTCATAAATTACAGGTATAGGCACACCCCAATAACGTTGCCTAGAAATCAACCAATCTCTAATTCTCCAATTAACCGTTTTATCTCCAAAACTTTTTTCAGAAAAAAATGAAACCATTTCAGGATATGCTTCCCTATTGGGCTTTCCATCAAAAGGTCCCGAATTTGACATAAACCCATCTTCTACATAAGCCTCACTCATTTCATTTGGGACCAATGATTCTTCTGAATTCTGAATAACTACCTTAATCGGCAGATCGTATTTTCTAGCAAAGAGAAAATCTCTTTGATCATGGGCAGGAACTCCCATCACTATACCAGTTCCGTATTCCATTAAGGCATAATCTGCTACAAGCAAAGGAACCGAATCGCCATTGACAGGATTAGTAAGATTGTGACCTGTAAAAACTCCAAATTTATCCTGTTCCTCACTCATTCTTTCTGCAGAACTCTTTGAGCGCATTTCGTCTATAGATGTTTTAATGGATGATGCATTAGGATTATCAACAAGCAACGTATCCACCAAAGGATGTTCTGGAGCACAAACAACAAAAGTGACGCCGTAAACCGTATCAGGACGTGTAGTGAAAACAGACAAAACTTCTCCCGTAGATTCCAGTTTAAAATCAATACGAGCACCTTCACTTCTACCTAGCCAATTTCTTTGTTGCTGCTTTACATTTTCCGGCCAACCTACCAAACCATCTAAATCATCAAGCAATCTTTGTGCATAATCTGTTATTCGCAAAAACCATTGACTCAGCCATTTTTTTTCAACAGTTGCTCCACTTCTCCAAGCAATCCCATCGTGAATTTGTTCATTAGCCAAAACGGTTTCATCTACTGGATCCCAATTGACAAGAGCCTCCCTTTTATATGCGAGTCCTTGCTCCAACATTCTAAGAAACAACCATTGAGTCCAACGATAATATCCAGGGTGAGCAGTCGAAATTTCACGTGGCCAATCGTAACAAAGCCCAGCTAGCTTTAATTGTCTTTTCATATTGTTAATATTTTTTTGTGTCCACTCAGCAGGATGGACTCCCGCTTGAATCGCAGCATTTTCTGCGGGAAGACCAAGGGCATCCCAACCCATTGGATGAAGAACCCTATAGCCATTCATATTGCGAAAACGACTGATTGCATCGCCCATGGTATAATTACATGCATGCCCCATGTGAAGATCACCAGAAGGATATGGAAACATCATTAAACAGTAATATGACGGTTTGTCTTTTGCTCCATCTTCAGTATGAAAGATTTTATTTTCTTCCCAAAAATCTTGCCACTTTTTTTCATACTTCTCAGGAATATATTCACCTAGCATCAAAAACCTCTAAAGAATTTTTATTTTCTAGAATCGTTACAATTTGCCTCAGAATCAAAAACAGAAAAAAGTTCATGAGGAATTCTAGAAGGCGCACCACCACGATCTAGTGAGGCGTGTAGTGTATAACCTTCAGCAATCTTTTTTCCACTCTGCTCCACATTATAATTCAATCTCACCCTAACTCCCTTAGGAGAATCAAAATATCCTTTCACAGTTATCATTCGATCATAGGTAGCACTCGATATATATTTACAACCACTTTCTATTACAGGAAAATAAATACCTTTCTTCTCAAGTTCACTATAAGGGAACCCTATTTTTATAAAATATTCAGTCCGAAAATGCTCAAACCACACGAAGTAGACTGAGTGATGTACAACACCCATTTGATCTGTCTCAGCATATCTCACCCTAAATTCGACAGAAAAAGGCAATTAAATCTCCTAAAACTTTAAGAAAGATCACATTTGCAAGATAAATCTTGCAATATTCATATAAATGATTATAGACAAGAGATCTACCGTAGTTGTAACTACAGGACCGGTCATTAATGCTGGATCCAACTTCAAGAAATTCAAAAACAAAGGGATAAGAGAAGCGAGAGTAGATGCAATTGTCATAGAAAGAAAGATAGTAACTCCTACAATTACACCAAGATGAGATACCGAAGGAAACTGAAAACTAGCAACCAAGAAAAGAAGCATCCCAAAACACATACCTAGAAGTAAACCTACAAAAACCTGACGAGAAACTACACTAAACCAACCCTTTGTATCTACTTTTCCAGTTGCAAGACCTCGAACAATTATTGCGACACTTTGTGAACTCACATTTCCAGAAGTTCCATTTATGACAGGAATGAAAGCAGCAAGAGCAATCACATTACTAAGTTCATGCGTATACTGCGAGATAAAAAATGCAGCGGCCATACTTCCAAGCCAACTGATCACCAACCATGGGAAACGAACCCAAGCAAGTTTCATTGCTGACAACGAAGTGATTTCCTCTTGGTGGTGAGTACCAGCCATTTTCAATATATCTTCTGTTGCTTCCTCTCTTAAAACATCGAGAACATCATCAACAGTTACAATACCAACAAGTATATTGTTTTCATCAACAACTGGAATAGCAAGAATATTGTAACGGGAAACAATCTTAGCAACATGCTCCTGATCAGCGTTCACATCAACACTCCAAACATTAGAAGTCATAACGTCTGATAACTTTTTAGAAGGATTGGATAAAATTAGTTGTCTCAAACTAACTACTCCTCTTAAAACTCCATCTTCATTTATTACATAAACATAAAAAATATGTTCGATTTCATTAGTGTCTCTAACACGAGAGATAGCTTCTTCAACTGTAACTGATTCTGATAAGGCCGCATAAGAATCAGTCATAATAGCTCCTGCAGACTCAGGAGCATAAAGCATCAAATCCTGATACGCAGAATCTTCCATCGAACCAGAATCTAGTATATCTAAAATTTCTTCTGACCTATCTTCAGGCAAAGACTCTAGAATATAGCGAACATCGTCGCTCCCATTTTCTTTAAGTATTTCCACAATTTTATCATTAGGAATGGGTTCGATTAAATTCCGAATAATATGAGGGTCGCATTCATTTAAAATAGAAGCTCTTAATGGAATTGAATTAATAAGCGAATATGCATCGAACTGTTCCTGATCCTCAAGACGCATGAATATCTGCGCGATTTCTGCCGCGTGCATCTTTTCAAGAGCATTTGTCAGATTGGTATCGGCTTTTCGTCTAAGAAGACGCCGAACCATATCTTCCACTCTAAGCAATCTCGGTTCTCTATCATGGACCATAATTTACTCTTTTTTTGTAATAAAATTTAAAATAAAGAGGGGTTGAGTTTATTCACGTACATAAAACATGTCAATCAAAAATCAAATACGCAATAAATGAAATTTAACTTGATCAATTGACGCATATCACTTTATGATTATGTAAGCTTATACTAAAGAAAATTTGACTGGAGAATTTAAAATTCCAAAAATTCACGGAATGACAAAAGGTCTTAAGAGTAAAGAATTACGCTCCCTTGAAAAACTTTATCGCAGAAAAATTCCGAAATACGATTTGATACATTTAGACTTGGGAAGAGAACTTGCTTCTGTATCTTCTAAGATTTCGAAACAAGTAGCTATCTTGATTGACAGACAGGGGTTAGTACGTTTTGTAATTGTTGGTAGTCCAAAAGCAATAGAAATTCCAGAATTAGGACGTTCCAGATCTGGAACGAATAGACTTCGCGGTCTTAGGTGCATACATACTCATCTTGAGGCATCTGAGCTATCTAATGAAGACTTGAATGATATGGCCTCACTTAGATTAGATTATATGAGTGCAATAGAAGTAAAAGAAGATGGGGAAACTGGAAAAATTCATATTGCACACTTATTACCCCAAAACTTACAGAATGAAACTCCAAATTCGCAAAAAGCAAACAAGCAAAATGTTTCTTACAAAGCTGAGTTATGGGAAAAAATGACTTTTCAAAATCTAGAAGACCTTTCTCTAAATATTGAATCGCTTACATCTTCTTTAGAAGATGAAATTTACCGTGTGCAAAATAGTGTGGAAAAAATAGAACAGGGAGAAAAAACACTTTTAGTTCATGTAGATACAGGAGAAAAAAATAACCTTTCCTCTCATGCACAACTACAAGAATTATCTTCTCTTGCAAGAGGAGCAGGACTCACACCAGTATGGAAAATATCTCAAAAACGTAATTCGCCAGACAATCGTTATGTGATAGGAAAGGGACTACTATCCAAAGCCCTAATACAATCTCTATTTCTCGGAGTAGAAGTTATAGTTTTTTCAAACGAATTAACTCCATCACAGATCAAGAGTCTCAGCGACTATACGGATTTAAAAATAATAGACAGAACTCAAGTAATTCTTGATATCTTCTCCCAAAGAGCTAAAAGCCGTGTTGGCAAATTGCAAGTTGAACTAGCTCAATTGCGATATATGCTTCCTAAGATATCTACTAAGCATACAGCTCTTAGTCGACTAACTGGAGGAATAGGAGGCAGAGGTCCAGGAGAAACAAAATTAGAAGTTCACAGAAGAAAAGCTTTCGATCGTATAAACAATCTAAAAAACGAATTAAAAAAATTACAAAAAAAACGTTCTCAAGGAAGACGTTTAAGAAAAAGGAAACAGATACCTGTTATTTCGCTTGTTGGTTGTACCAACGCTGGAAAATCTACGATTTTAAACTCTTTAACTAATAGCGATGTTTTCGCTGGAGATAAACTTTTTGCTACACTAGACACTTCAAGCAGAAGAATGAGATATCCAAGTGGTGAAGAATTTATATTCACTGATACTGTTGGCTTTATTTCAAGCCTTCCAAAATATTTAGTCGAATCCTTTAGATCAACTCTAGAAGAACTGGATGAAGCACACCTACTTCTTCACATAGTTGATGCTTCTTCCCCACATTGTGAAGAAAATATTGAAAATGTTAAATTTCTTCTAAATGATCTTGGTTTGTCTCATAAACCAACTTTGATGATTTTTAATAAAATTGACAAATTAGATAATGAGAAAGCAATGAATCTTTCATTGAGATACGAAGGCATAATGGTTGAGGGCAGAAATTCAAAATCTGTTGAGAAAATCAAGGAAGCATGCCTAGACAAGATTATGGATATAAAAAATTCAGAATTAATAGCTATTTAAAATGGAGAATAAAAGTGGACCATATCAAAAAACATGTCTTTGTTTGCATAAATCAAAGAACAGCAGATCATCCCAAAGGATGTTGCCAATCTAAGGGAGCAATTGAAGTTGCAAATGCATTTAATGAAGCGATAGGAACTTCCGAACTTGCAAACGACACAGCAATGGCCGGAGCAACCTGTCTAGGTCCTTGTACTCTAGGGCCCACAGTTTTAATCTATCCGGATGGAATATGGTATTCTGGAGTAAAAGTTGAAGATGTGGAAGAGATCGTTGAAGAACATCTCAAAAAAGGAAATCCTATAGAAAGACTTCGTCTTAGAACACCAGGAGCAGAAGCAACATAATTTTTTAAAAACCTAATCCTACTATTATTCTATTCCAAAGATTAATAGTGGCAACCACCCCAGTAATTTCAACAATAGCAGATTCGGAAAAAGAATCTTTCAACGACACAAACGTCTTATTAGATACAGAAACTTTCTCTGTACTTTCTTCACAAAAACGAAGGGCAACTCTTTCCTCAACAGTAAAAATACTATTTCCTGAACCCTCTTTGGCCGCATTGATTTTCTCCGCAGACACCTTATGACCCTGTGCCAACGATGAATGCATTTTCACACAAAATTCACATCCATTTATAGAAGAAGCACGAATATTTAGAATCTCTTTTAATCCAAGATCAATTTCGCCTTTACCGTGTGCAGTGTTGGTAAGACTTAAAACAGATCGAAGTAAATCAGGTTTATGAGCCAATGCTTTCACTGGAGGTATCACAACTCCAAATTGTTTTAACAAGCTCTCCATTATTCGTTTGGCTGATGGATCAGCTACTTCAGGTTCAATGAGTGAAATTCTTTGCATCTATACAACCTCCTAAAATAATTCTTTAAAAAAACTATTGACCAAAAAAGCAAAAAAAAACAGAATAAACATAGGATATTTCAAAAGATTAAAATTATTTCATGTCTTGTTTTTTTCCTCAAGACTATAAAAAGATACGTTATTGTCGAACTATTACCTAGGATTACTAATGAGTAAAGTGACTTCACTAAAAGAAGCGGCTAATCTAATTCAAAACGGGGATACTATTTCTACAGGTGGCAGCTTACTCCACAGAAATCCTTCTGCTATGTTAAGAGAAATTATTAGACAAGGCCGGAAGAATTTAACTTTAATCAAACATTCTCCAGGTTACGATGCAGACATTTTATGTGCATCAAAAAGTATAGAAAAAATTCTCTGCGGAATAGTGACTTTTGAATCAGAGTTTGGATTAGCTCCAAACTACCGGAAATCAATAGAAAAAGGTCTTGTCGGGCTTACTGAACATGCATGACCCAGTATTCTTGCTGGGCTGCGGGCTGCAGCCTACGGAATTCCGTTTCAACCTATAAAGGGATTCAAAGGAAGCGACATACCAGAGAGAAACAACTTTTTAACATTTAGAGACCCGTATACTCAAGAAACCCTCTTTGCAATACCAGCGTTAAAGACTGATTGGGCTTTGTTGCATGTTGCAAAATGTGATGAAGACGGGAATGCATGGATTTTAGGTAATCCCCATTTTGATGTAGAAATGAGCCGTGCTGCTCAAAATGGAGTTATTCTCACATCTGAGGAAATTATTTCCTCCTCAGAAATAGAAACTGACCCAGAGAATACTTCAATACCAGGATTTCTTGTGAAAGCTGTAGTAAAATCGCCAGGAGGTGCAAAACCTTGCAGTTCATATCCTTATTATGATTTTGAACCTGAAGAAATCAAAAGGTATATGGATGCTTCTAAAACCGAAAAAGGTTTGAAGTACTATTTAGAATCCACAGACTAAATAACAAATTAAGATTTTTTAAAAATGAAGAAAAGAAATATAAAAGAAATAGCTAATCAAATGGTCGTATGCCTTTCCCGTGAAATCAAGGACAATGAAAAAGTCTTTCACGGAGTAAACTCTCAGATCCCAATGGTAGCAATTTTTCTTGCAAAAAAAATGCATGCTCCTAATCTAGTACTGATAGAAGTTGCTGGCTCTATAAATCCCGAACCTAGATTCATGCCAAAAAGTACTAATGGCCCTGAACTTTGTCATGGTTCTGCTTCTCTTTTTTCAAATGCAGACACTTACGATCTTTTTGCAAGAGGAGAAGTCGATTTGATTTTTCTAGGTGGGGCACAAATTGACAAAAACTGTAACGTGAATATGAGTTATATTGGAGATCCTAACAAACCCAAAGTTCGTCTTCCTGGTGGTGGTGGTGGTTCAGTAATTATGTCCCAAGCAAAAAGAACAATCCTATGGAAAACAAAACATGACAAAAGAGTTTTTGTAGACAATGTAGACTTTGTTACACAAACTGGAAATCTTGAAAAAGTGGTAACTCCTAAAGCAGTCTTCAAAAACGATGAAGGCAAACTTGAACTAGAAAGTATCCATTCATGTTCTTCAAAAGAAGAAGTGATCGAACAAACATCTTTCAAACTAAAATTTACTGACAAAATATCTGAAACTATTTTTCCAACAGACGAAGAAAAAAAAATACTAGAAGAAATCGACCCAAATGGCACACGATTTATAGAATTTGGAGAATAATTTTAAATAAAAACCTGTTTAATCCATACATTTTTATAAATCAGAGATGAAATGTT
>TARA_B100000686_G_scaffold354215_1_pt1 | contig 30295 bp, 25 predicted proteins | sample TARA_B100000686 | Tara Oceans TARA_B100000686 (sample SAMEA2622733) | marine metagenome | biome: marine biome (ENVO:00000447); feature: marine epipelagic mixed layer (ENVO:xxxxxxxxx); material: "saline water (ENVO:00002010), including plankton (ENVO:xxxxxxxx)" | depth 150 m | reverse complement strand
CCCCAGACATATAACTCCATTTTGCTGCATTATTTACAATCTGATCCATGGTAAGCATTAAAAAATCGTTTCTTGCATGAACAAGAACAGGACGAGTTCCAGAAAGAGAAGAACCAACTGCAACACCAGTAATAGTATTTTCTGATAGTGGAATATCAAAAACACGATCTCCGCCAAATTTTTCAAAAGCATTTAACGTAGTACCAAAAAGTCCTTTGGCATCATCCACACCCGCTCCCATAATAAAAACATTGGAATCTATCTCCATGGATTGGACAAGTGCTTCACTTATCGCTTCAGAAAAAAGCATCTTTTTAACGTCATCTGTCATTTAGTAAACACCTTCATATAAATCTTTTTTAGAAGGAAATGGGCTATTCTTAGCGAACTCAAAAGCATCTGCAATATTTTGTTCTATAGAATTTCGAATATTTTTTAATTTATTTTCTTCAAATTTTCGTTCTTTAATTAAATAGTTTTCGTAATTTTTCAAAGGACAATTTTTTATCCAAGAATTTAATTCATCTCTAGTCCGATATCCAACATCAATATCTTCATTGGGCCCAACATGATCTAACCATCTATAAGTCCGGCATTCAATTAATGTGGGACCTTCTCCGTTTCTTGCTCTTCCGATTGCCTCTTTCGAAATATTTAGAATATCTAAGATATTGTTTCCATCCGTCCTAAAACCCGGCATATTGGAAAATTTTGCTCGCTCAAAAATATTATCCAGAGGCTGTCTATCTTCAATAGATGAATATGTCGCATACATATTATTCTCGCAAACAAAAATAACGGGCAGTTTCCTAAGAGAAGCAAATTGCAGACTTTCATAAAAAACTCCTTGCTCTGACGCTCCATCACCAAAAAATGCGACTGCCACATTTTTCTTTTTTTGTAGTTGATACGTTAATGCTGAACCTAAAGCCAATGGAATCGAACCGCCAACGATAGCAGATGCACCCATCATTCCAACTTCAACGTCTATCAAATGCATTGACCCACCCTTTCCAGAAGCACATCCATCTATTTTCCCATAGAGTTCAGCTATCATTGCTGGGAGATTACCTCCTTTTGCAAGATAGTGACCATGACATCTATGCGTACTATAAACATGATCTTTTTCATTCAGATATTCGCAAACTCCGACAGCGCATGCTTCCTGTCCAATAGAAAAATGAACAGGGCATCGCATTTCTTGTTCTGGATAAGATTCTGCAATTCTCTCTTCTACTCTTCTGATCTGGTACAATTTTTTATAAATACCAAGAGAAATTTCTTGATCAAGAGTCAATGGTTTTTTTAAAACTTTATTCATTTTATAATCCCAAAATCAAACCTTCAAAAGATTTTCCATGTGCTCAGAAACCATCTTTACATTAAAATATTTCCTGTTATTCAAAGTATCTACAAGTAATCCCGTACGAATTGCATCAGATAACTCAATTATTGCATTGTCTATTTTTCTTTTGGTCGTAAAACCTATAACGTTTTTTATTTTATCTGAACATATATGATAGGAACGATTATCATCTGTTGGAGTCTGGACTATTTCCACATTATCCCGACCTACATTTCTTTGGACTAATCCTGCTAATTCTGAAACTTTATGGTTTTCTGCTCCAACATTAAAAGCCTGTCCAGAAATTAAGGAGGATTCAACTTCAACGAGCAAAGTATATAAATCAGTTAAATCCTCTATATGAATATTAGGTCTCTTTTGTTCCCCTCCAAACACACTAATACTACCTGTATTTATAGCTAAATTAGTAAGAATATTCACAACTAAATCTAATCTCTGCCTAGGAGAATAACCGCATACTGTAGCAGAACGAACCGCCACAGTCGCAAATTCTTCAGATTGATTTTTAAATAAAAATTCCTCACCAAGAGCTTTATATTTAGAATAGTCAGTTAATGGTTCAAGACTAACTTCTTCTGTTACATTTTCTTCTTCTTTAATTCCATAAACACTAGAACTAGAGGCATAAACAAAACGCTTTACACCTGAATCTTTAGCGATCTTAACTAAATCGCACAGAGCATCATAATTAATAGATTTTCCTAGTTCAGGATTTAGTTCGTAACTTGGATCATTCGCAATACAAGCTAGATGGATTACAACATCTACATTTTTGAGAGCGTTTTTCATTAAATTTTGATCTCTGATATCGCCCTGAATTTCCTCCAAAGAGTCTCCCAATTTACAATGCGAAAATAAATTCTTTTCAAAAAGATACAAATCAACTACTTTTACTTTATATTCCTTACTTAGAAGTTTAGGCACTAAAATACTACCTACATAACCCGCTCCTCCCGTTACTAACACTGTTAACTTTTCACTCATTTTTTTCCTTATCTATAAATAAAAATATTAGAAACCTCTAAAATTTCATTCTACTTATGCTAAATCGCCAGCCTGGTAAAAACCGCAATCTAAGATTGCATGACATATAGAAGTATGAACCAGTTCAACAAAACCATAAAATTTTGAAGGCACATAAAAATTAATCTCACCCATACTTCTAAGTTTATTTTCTGGAGAAAAACCAGACAAGGTGACAACTTTACAACCCAAACTTAAAGAAGCTATAACTCCTTTATGAATATTTGCAGAGTTGCCAGAACTACTTATCGCAAAAATAATATCATTTGAATTACATGATCCAAGAATTGATTTTTCAAATATAAATTCAAAACCAAAATCATTTGAAATACAAGTGATCATCGATGCATCACTAAAACATCCAGCCTTAATTCCACCATTCTTCCAAAAATCTACTGCCATATGACTTGCTATAGATGCACTTCCACCATTGCCAATAAAAAAAATTTTACCTCCTAATTTATTAGAAGAAGCAATCATATCTACTGTATTAGAAAGACCGTCTTCAAGTTTCAAAGTATTCCCATCTTTATTAGAGACTTCAATATCAGAGAAAAGAGCGGACAAATCCTCAAAGTATTTTATAAATTTTTTTTGTGCATCATTATTCATTTTAAAAGCACCGTTAGAAACTTAAATAAATCAACTGGTTTTACAACTGAACGGTTACCAACTATAGAAACCGCCATAGCACCAACAGCATTACCAATAAAACCTACCATCTCCATAGGAAATCCTGCTTTTACGCATGGAGCAGTAACAGAAATATACGCATCTCCTGCTCCAATTGTATCAACTACTTTTGATGAAAAAACGGGGGCATGAAAAACTTGCTCGGAAAGAGCATAAGAAATAGAGCCCAAATGTCCTCTTGTTATTGAGGATTTTTGAATATTTAACTTTTCTGCGGTTTTAATTAGCAAATCTTCTATCTCACCAAATCTATCAGTTGTCGCCAATCTAAACTCGGGCTCATCCACGCAAAGATAATCTATTCGCGGATACTTAGTAATCAAATTATAACCGATATTATCACTATTTGTCTGGGTATTCACTGCAAGAAATTTAGATTTTTCACATATTATTTTAACTGCATCTTCGCCAATAAGACCATGACCATAATCAAGTACGAGAGTCATATCATAATTTTCTAAAACATCACCTAGATATTCAACCATTTGATTTTGAAAAGCCTTAGAAGAACGTTCTTCTTTCAAATAACCTATTTCAAACATCTTTCTCAAAAATGCATTTTCAACAAATCTTTTTTTCACAATTGTTCTTGAATCATCTTCATAAAAAAACTTTGGAGTTATATTTGGACTTAGACTCTGTTTTATGAAATCTTCTCTGCTATCGATAGAGCCTAGACCCGTTAACAAATCAACCTGATCACAAAAACCTGCAATATGGTTTGCTCCAGCCAAAACACCACCTGCAAAAACCTCTTCGTTTATAAAACGAGTTGTTATAATAGGCTCTTTAGATGATTTCCCCATAGGCTTACAATAACAATATTCATCTATGATAGTTTCACCTATCACCAAAACCTTTAAATCTTTCAAATTTTTAAGATTTCGAATAATCTCTTCAGAAGAAAAAGATTTTTGGAAATCGGTTAAAAAGGTTTTGACTTCATCAGAATATACACCAAAATGATTATTTATTAATTCCGAGGAACTATAAGTAATTTCACGAGTGATATGAAGACGTCCTCCAACTTCTTCAACTGCGTCTAATTCTTCTCTAATTTTACCAGTAATATCTTTATCAAAATTCGAATAATCCTCGCCTTTTACATATACATCAGGTCTGATATTTTTAATCGCTTCAACAGCTGTTGGATTATGGTTTACTACAACATAGTCAATCGCCTCTATTGAAGCTAAGGCCTCTGAACGTATATTCTCATCAAAAACCGGTCGATTTGGACCCTTATTTACATAAACATCTGAGGTTAGAGATACAACAAGAATATCCCCCTGTTTTTTCGCAGCTTGAAAATGAAAAATATGACCAGGATGAATTAAATCAAAAACCCCATGACATTGAACTATTACTATATTTTCATTCTTGAATTTTGATATCAGAGTACTCAATTCGTCATAAGAGAGGATCTTTTTCTTTTGAGTATCTAAATTTTCAAGTGACAATTTAAAAAGTTCCTGAAAAAAACCAAACGAATGAAATAAACTTAAAATTGGACATTAAGATTTTCTGGTCCCTAAAAATTTACTATATAAAAAAAATAATAAAATACCTACTAAAGTCACAGGAAAAGAACGATGTCCTGACATAAAAATCCAATCTTCGATCCTAAAAACTGAGGAGAAAAGAAATCCATTAAAATCCCATAAACAAGTTTCTGAAACATGACCATTGGGCTGAAGCGGTGTATTTGTAAAACAATTTTTTAGGTGTCTATCATTTATCGAAACTCCTATAAAATAGGTAATAAAAGATATACAACCTAGAAGAACGTGAAAATATCTGCTTAAAAAAGAAACCTTCAAAAAGTTTTTTACAGAAACAACGAAAAAAACTACAGAAAAAACCGATATCGGCAATAAATATCTTGGTCCCCAACTCCAACCTCCAAACCACTCAATCGATTTAGAATAACCGAACATTAGCAATAGAGAAAAAACGAGTGCACAAGTTATGAAATAAAACCCTTGTTTACTAATTTCAGATTTGCGAAAAATTAAATAAAACCCAATAAAAAAACTTGGGGCAAAGAATATAATTCCTCGTGCAGGAGAAAATAAATGACCTAACATTCCCTTAAAGAAACTACCTGGGAATAAACCTTCCAATTCTCCACTTTTCAATCCAACCATTGCAGTATAACCATATTGTAAGAAATTTCCTCTCCTAAGGAAATTTTCAGCGAACGAAATTGATAATCCAAAAAGTATTGCAAGTCCACCTAAAACTAAAACTCTATTTAATAAAAAACCTGTAAAGAAATTATTTAAAGTATATTTTTTCTTATAAACAAAATTCCATAAAATTATAATAATAAAAAGAAAGGTAAAAACAAAAGAAAGAAGGGGATTAAGCCAAACAGCACATGAAGTAGAAAGGAAAAAAAACAAAAAACATCTTTTCGAGGCACTTTTTTCTTCATATAACAGAAAACTCAGATAGTAAATACAAATAAAACTCATAAAGGTCCAAGTTATCTCTCCGTAGTAATCCTTAGCATGAGGAATGATCATACTTCCAAAAATCAAGAAAAAAGTTGAATAAGTCGATTCAAGTTCACTAAAAGAAAAAACTTTTTTAAGAGAGAGAAAAAAAATCAAACATAGGAAAAAGACTAAAACTTTATTATATCTTCGAACAATTTTTTCGATTCTTTCTAATCGTTTTTTACTATATTCTAGTGTTCCCGATTTAATATCGGTTGAAACGCGAAACCAAAGATCACCGGCAATATATAACGGAATAGAAAAAATTGGTTGAGCTAGGCTATAAGGATCTTGTGTTAATTTTCCATCTTCCATAATTGTTCGAAGAGCATCCCATCTTTTTCCTCCATCTCCACTTATAACACCTTTGTCTGAAAACATTAGAATTACAAAGATAATTGAGAAGAAAATACATGTTCTCTTTTTTGACGAATTTATACTAGAAGTGGAATCCTGAAACAAAGAAATTTACTCCATAATATTTTTTAAAACATCTTTCATTCTACATTAAATTATATTCATTTTTCTATGCGTCAAAAACATGAAATATAAACAGTTTATATACATATAACTCATTATGCTCTTGACTTTTGTAAAATACATATCTACTTATAATTACTTTGACAATCAAAATAATTCAATATGGGAAAACAATAATTTTATGAATATATGTATTGTAGGGTGTGGTTACGTAGGACTAGTAACTGCTGCTGCCTTTGCTGATTTTGGAAACGAAGTAGTAGCTCTTGATGTTGACAAAAAGAAAATTAAATCACTTTCTTCAGGTGGATGTCCAATTTATGAACCGGGCCTGAAAGAATTGCTAGAAAGAAACAGAAAAGCAAAACGTATTCGTTTTACCACTTCTATTTCTAGTGCAGTTCACAAAAGTGAAATAATTTTTATTTGTGTGGCCACTCCTTCAAAAAAAGACGGAAGTACTGATCTATCGCAAATCAAAGCTGCAGCATCTCAAATTGCAAAAAATATAAAAAATCAAAAAATAATAGTTAACAAGAGTACAGTTCCAATAGGAACAGGAGAACTCGTAGAGAAAGTAATAAATAAAAATTTAAAGATCCCTGTCGAATTTGATGTCGTTAGCAATCCTGAATTTTTGAGGGAAGGACAAGCAATAAGAGATTTCTTTGAACCTGATAGAATTGTAATAGGTTCTAATTCAGAAACAGCAACTGCGAAAGTTAAAGAATTATATAAAACTCTAAAATGTCCAGTTATTTCAACAGATTTATATAGTGCAGAATTAATAAAGTACGCCTCAAACGCATTTCTAGCGACAAAAATTAGTTTTATAAATAGTATTGCAAATATTTGTGAAATAACTGACGCAAATATAGATGATATAGCAATGGGATTAGGAACTGATAAGAGAATAGGTCACGACTTTCTTCAAGCTGGTCTCGGTTTTGGAGGTTCGTGTTTCCCAAAAGATTTGCAGTCCTTACTTAGTACTTCGATCGAACTTAAGGATCCGTTAAAAATAATAAAAGAAGTGATTGAACAAAACAAAATAAGAGTCCCAAGAATCATAAAGAGAATTATAAAAAGAATTGGTTTGGCAAAAGGTCCTAAGCTTTCTGGAAAAACAATAAGTGTTTTAGGACTTGCTTTTAAACCCAACACTGATGATTTACGAGAAGCAAAAAGCATAGAAATTTGCAATGCTATTCTCAAAGAGGGTGCAAACATTAATACTTATGACCCAATTGCAATGGAAAAAGCAAAGGATATCCTAAAGAATAGAAAAGTAAATTTCTGCAAAAACCCTTATAGTGCGGCAGAGAAATCGGATGCAGCTATTTTTATTACTGAATGGCCAGAATTTAAACAGTTAGACCTAAAAAGACTAACAAAAAATATGAACAGTGCAATAATTTTTGACGGAAGAAATATTTATGACGTTAATGAAATGAAAAAATTAAAAATTGAGTACCACAGCATAGGTCGACCTAGTTATTACCCTTAGTCTTTTATTCCCTCGTTGTGATTTAAAGAGTCTACAAAAAGAGAAATTCCATCTTCAAGATTTAATTTGGGCTCCCAACCAGTTTTCTTATAAAAATTCAAAGATGACAAACTTATACTATCTAATTCTCCCTGTCTTAGAGGTAATTTTTTAACTCCAGAAGGTTCTTTGCCAAGAAACTTGATTAAACAATCCATAACTTCTTCAACTTTGGTAGCTATCCCTGTACCTAAATTAAAAATTTCGCCTTTAAAATCTAGTTCTGAAGCAATATTAAAAGCATTAACTACATCGGAGACATAAATGTAGTCCCGACATGCTTTTCCGTGACCAAATAAAACTAAAGTTTCTTCATTAGTAATTTTTTCTGTAAAAATTGAGATTACTCCAGATTCTAAATCTGGTCTTTGTCTTGGACCATAGACATTTGCTAACCTAAAATTAACCGTCGAAAAATCATATAATCTTGAATAAAGAGAAACATAATATTCTGCCGATAATTTACTAGCTCCATATTGTGAAATTGGCTGAACATCATAGTTTTCGTCTACCGGTATTTCAACAGGACTTCCGTAAGCAGCACCTCCAGTTGAAGAATAAATAAGTCTAGGTTTTTGTTTTAAGTTCTTGAGAGATTCAAGCAATAGTAAAGTACCTATTACATTTACATTTAAGTCTAAACTAGGATCATCTACACTTCTCGTAACACTTGATTGAGCGGCGAGATGAATTACTAAATTTGGATTAAATTCAGAAACAACTTCCTGCAGCAAACCCTTTTCGGTGATATCCCCATGAATAAAATTACAAACAGATGGAATATTGCAACTTTTACCAGTTGAAAGATTATCAATTACCAAGACTTCAAAAGAGGAATTAGCAAAAAACTCACAAACATGGCTACCAATAAAACCTGCCCCACCAGTAACCATGCACCTAGCCATAACAAACATCCCTTTTAAATTTTGCACAAACAAAAAAAATAGAATAGATTAGTACTTAGTAATACCCTTTAGGGCTAAAGATTTCAAACAATAGATATAATAAGCAACAAAATCATAATATGTAATGATTAAAATAAAATCTCTAAACTAGGAAATTCATGAAGATTATTTTTTTCAGTAAAAGTTTTATTTCCCTTCTCCTTCTTTTTTCTGTTATTGCATGTGAAAACAAAGATAAAAGTCCAATAATTCATGAAAACAAAGTCAAAAGACATGGTCACTCACAAATTCATAAAAACAACAAGATTTTTGTCATTGCTGGACTCACAAAAAAATTACCTTTGAATTCTATTGAAATTTTCGATATAGAGAAAAAAAGATTTGAAAATATTTTATCTCCTAAATTTTCAAAAAGAGGTTGGCATAGGACTTCTAAGTTGCGAGAAAACTTTTTACTAATTTCTGGTGGTTGGAGCAATGGTAATCTTGCATTAAGAGAATCTGTCATTATTGAAATACCTTCACTTAAAATTAAAGGAAGACCAGATTTGAATATAGGCAGATATGACCATACCTCGACTTCAATTTCAGGTTCGGAAATTCTAATTGCAGGAGGAAATGATGGCAAAAATGCACTTCGTTCAATAGAAATATTTGATATGAATAAATCAAAATTTATAACCACTAAGCAGCCCTTATACCTTAGAAGGCAACAACACACGGCAACAATTTTAAAAAACAAGAATGTTCTTATGATAGGCGGAACTTCAGACAAAAAGACTTCATATGCAGAAATATTCAAGCCAGAAGATTATAGAACGAAGTTAGTAAGAACACCTTTAAATTATCCTAGAAGCAGACACACATCGACTCTATTGAAAGATGGCAGAGTTTTGATAGCTGGTGGCTTAGGAAGAAAACGTACTCTTGGAACTGCAGAGATTTTTAACCCTAGAGAAGAAAAGATTACTTTATTGAAAAGTAGGATGTTGGTATCAAGGCAACAACATACCTCAACAATTTTGCCAGATGGAAGAGTTGTTTTTATTGGTGGATGGGGAGGGGAAGGAAAAACTTTAGATTCTATTGAAATTTTTTATCCAACTTTAAATTGCTTTAAAAAGTTTGGCATTCTCTCACAACCTAGAAGATTCCATAGTTCAACATTTATTGGGGAAAATAAAATTTTAGTTGTTGGTGGAGCATCAAATGACAAAGTTCATTCAAATTCAGAAACTATTTTTATAGGGAAAAGGAACGAAAAAGTTTCGTGCGATTGATTTTTAAAGAATCTCTGTCTTGATTGTCCGAAAACCCGGTTACTCTGTTAATATTTTTTTTTTTCATATATTGTAGTTATTTAGACTTTTAATTCTTTAATTTACAATAGATCTATTTCAGTCTTTAGATCTAAAAGCGAGGATTTTTATGAGACTTCCTTTTAATGAAAACAAATTAGAAGATTTGATGGATGAAATTGGTGCAGACTTGATTTTAGTATCATCTAAAGAAAATGTGCATTATTTTTTGGGTGGTTATCGATTTTTCTTTTTTTCACATAAAGATGCTCTGGGTGTTAGTAGATATTTGCCATTAATAGGCTATCCTAAATCAAGAAAAGAAGACACTTTCTACATAGGAAATGCCATGGAAGTATGGCAACAAGAAGTAGAACCTTTTTGGATAAAAAATATTCTAAATAATCAATGGTTGAGTGATAAAGCTGGCGTAGATGCTGCAAATTTTATTCGTCAAATTGGCCTTGAAAATGGAACTATTGCTATCGAAAAGGCATTTTTGCCAGCAGACACCTTTGAATCCCTTCAAAAAGAATTACCAAACGCAATTTTCGTGGATGCAGTATGGGCTCTAGAAGAGTTAAGAGTCATCAAAACACCAGAAGAACTTGGTATGCTGAGAACTGCTTCAGAAAAAATTGTAGAGTGTATGACTGATGTGATGCAAACAACATTACCAGGAACTACCACTTACGAAATTGCAGAAACCATGAGACGTAAAGAAACTTCAATGGGACTAGATTTTGAATACTGTCTAACATCTACTGGTCCAAGTTATAATCGTGCTCCTTCGAATGCAGAATGGGAAAAAGGGAAAATTATCTCTTTAGATTCTGGAGGAAATTGGAAAGGATACCTCGGAGATTTATGTCGAATGGGTGTTATGGGAGAGCCTACTCCTTTAATGCTTGAACTGTTAGATGAAGTCAAATCTATACAATCTGCTGCACGCTCAACTGTAAAACCCGGCGTAACAGGAAAAGAGATTTTTCAGTCTGCACTAGAAGAACAAGCAAAATGTGCACATGCCGATGAAATAATTTTTCTTGCTCACGGAATGGGAATGATTCAACACGAAGCACCTCACTTAACTTCCGAAGGAGTAGTACCATATCCTGGAACATATGCAGAACGTCCACTTTCTCCCGGAATGGTTCTTTCGATAGAAACTGACATGAAAAATCCTGATGTAGGATTTGTGAAATTGGAGGATACAATTGTCGTAACCGAAAATGGACATGAAGCATATGGAGATAAAAGTCGTGACTGGGTTATTAACCAAAATTAGATTACTAGATAATTAAAAAGGCTTACAAAAGATGGATTTTGGGATAACCCCTGAAAACAAAGACCTCGTAGAGAAAGCTAGAACCTACGCAAAAGAAATACTTTATGAACGTGCGGAAAAATATGACCGAGAGGGTCTTTTTCCGAGAGAGAATTTTGAAGACCTATCTAAAGTTGGTTTCACAAGTCTTACACTACCAAAAAAGTATGGTGGAAGAGATCTCTATTCTGATCCTGCAACATATGCAATCGTTCTCTATGAATTATCTAAAGCATGTACAAATACAGCTATGCTATTTCATATGCACAGTTCTATAACTCACGTTATTACATTCCTAGGAACTGAAGACCAATCAGAATTCTATTCTAAAGAAGTAAAAAAAGGAAAAATTTTTGCGAGTTGGGCCAGTGAAAATACTTCAAGTCTTCACGGTCAAATGGTAATGGATACTAAGGCAAAACTAAACCAAGATCATTACATTGTAAATGGGAAAAAATACTTCTGCTCTATGGCAGGAGAAGCTGATTATTACGTTTTATGGTGTCAACTTGAAGATGAAGAAGACTTATCAAAAAGTATTGTTTTACTAATTACCCCTTCTAGCACACCGGGTTTTATTATTGAAGATAATTGGAATACATCTGCGATGCGCGGAACAATGAGTCATTCTATGGAATACAATAATATTAAAATACCTCTTGAAAATTTAATAGGAAATCCTGGAGACGCAATAAGACCTGATGTTTTACCAAAATTTGGTTTTGGCTATTCTGCAGTATATCTTGGAACTGGCGGAGGAGCTTTCGATTGGGTAATAGATTATGCAAAAAAAAGAAAATTAAAACCTGACAATATCCCTATTTCAAATTTTCCAAATATACAAATCCGCATTGGAGAAATGAAAGTTCAACTAGAAAGCGCACTTCTTATGGTTCAAAGAGCAGGCTGGTTAATCGGAACAAATGGTGCGGAAAACGCTTACGGGGCAATAAATGAGGCAAAACATATAGCTGCTAAAACTGCAGCCATGATCACCGAAAACGCTATGCAAATAGCAGGCGCTCCTAGCTTACTTAGAAATTACCCCCTAGAACGTTATCATCGTGAAGCTAGAGCCGGACTTGTAATGCCTCCAAACGTAGAAAAATCACTTGAACTTAGTGCAAAAGCTTTCGTAGAAGGTTCTGCGGGTTCTTTAATGACTTAATATTTTATTCTAATCGGATAATTAAATAATGGATTTAAAACTAAAAAATAAAAATAAAGATTTAGTAGATAAGGCTAAAGAAATTTCTACTAATATTCTTGCGCCTAACGCGGATAAATATGACTCCAATGCAGAATTTCCAAGAAATAATTTTGACAAATTAGCGGAAATTGGATTTACAAAATTAACTCTCCCAATTGAAGATGGTGGAAGAGACCTTTATAGCGACCCTACTACATATGTTACGGTATTTTATGAACTTGCAAAAGGATGTGGTAGTACAGCTATGACGCTTCATATGCACAATTCAGTATTATTTTCTTTAATGAATCTAGGAACTAAAGAACAAATTCATAGATATAAAAAATTTGCAAAGGAAGGAAAAATATTTGCGAGTCATGCAGCTGAAATCACAACAAATGCACAATGGAAACGGGATGTTTCTACGATTATTTCCGAAAAAAATAAGGAATTTTTTTTAAATGGGGAAAAATATTTCTGTACTATGGCTGGGGAAGCTGATTTTTATGTTATTTGGGCTCTTTTAGAAAATTCGAAGAATACATCCGAAGGATTACGATTTGCAGTCGTAGACTCGAAAAATGAAGGATTCTCGATAGTTCGACGTTGGGATGCATATGCTATGAGAGCTACCTCTAGCCATTCCATGAAATATGAAAATGTAAAACTAAATGAAGAAGATATCGTAGGAAAAGCTGGAGATGTCGACAGACTTGATCTTGTCCCTAAATTTGCCCTAGGTTATTCTGCTATTTATCTAGGGATAGGAGCTGCTGCTCTGGACTGGACAATTTCATATGCAAAAAAAAGAAAATTAAAACCGGATAATATTTCTATTGCAAGTTATCCGCAAATACAACGTTTACTTGGCAAAATGAATATTTCACATGAAGCAGCTAAATTAATGGTACTAAAAGCGGCATGGAAACTTGAAAAATTTAATACTGAAGAAGCTTTTTTAGCAATCAATGAAGCTAAATATGCTGCTTCTAAAGCATCTGCTTCAATCACTGATAATGCTATACAAGTTCTGGGAGGACCTAGTCTTTTCAAAAAGTACCCAATTCAGAGATTTCATCGGGACGCAAGAGCTGGTCTAGTAATGCCACCAAATTCAGATAGAGCTCTGATTTCTATAGCAGAGTTCCATTTAAAAGGAATAAAATGAATATCTAAATTTTTCAGACATTGTAAGAAAGTAAAAGGAGAGAGATATGTTTAAGCAAAATGGGTCTGGTCTTTTTTTAGAAACACTTTTAGATGAAGGGGTAAAATGTATTTTTGGCAATCCTGGAACTACTGAACTTCCTCTTATGGACGCTTTAGTAAATGAGAACAGACTTGATTATATACTTTGTTTACATGAATCTGTCGCCATTGGAGCAGCTGAAGGATACGCATTTGCAACTGGTGGTATCGGAGTTGTTAATATTCACGTTGCCCCCGGATTAGGGAATGCAATGGGAATGCTTTACAATTCGAAAAGAGCTGGAACCCCTCTACTAGTGACCGCTGGAAACCAAGGACAGGAAGGGCAATTATCAGAACCTATCCTATGGGATGATCTTCCTAGATTAGCGGCTCCACTTACAAAATGGGCACACGAAGTCAGAAGAGTTGAAGATCTTGAGCAATGTGTTCGCAGAGCAATTAAAGTTGCGTTGTCTCCTCCTACTGGTCCTGTTTTTCTCTCTCTTCCCGGGGATGTAATGTTATCTGAAGCAGGAGATCCGACGGGTAGCCCTACACGATTGTCAAACAGATTTTGCGCTGGAGAAGATGTTATAGAAAATGCGGTGAAGATGTTGTTAAAAGCAAAAAAACCTTCAATCGTTGCGGGTTCTCGTGTTTTCAGATCTTCAGCATGTGACGAACTCGTGGAAGTTTCAGAACGCCTAGGAACGTTAGTTTATGGTGACAACAAACCAAACACAGCATTTTTCCCAGCGTCCCATAAACTCTATTGTGGAGAATTGCCAAATACTATCGAACCACTACTTAATGAGTTAGAAGGATCCGACGTTATATTCTTTATTGGAACAGAAACTTATACTTTATCGTTTCCACCTAAAGTCCCGCTCAAACCAAGAGGATCTCAAGTAATTTTTCTTGATAGTGACCCATGGGAAATTGGAAAAAATTTTCCTGTAGAAGTCGCTATGTTAGGAGATCCAAAAACTACTCTATCTAGAATGATTGAAGTTATCAAAAATTTGGAAAAAGATAGTGACAAAGAAATTATAGAAAAACGTCGTTTAACTGCAGAAAAAATTGCATTAGAGAAAAAACAAAAAATTACTCCCAAGATAGAATTAAGCAAAGAACGAGGAATGTCACGTTCCTCATTCATTGCAACAATTGGCGATGTAATCCCTGAAGGAACTGCAGTTATTGATGAATCAATTACAACTGGTTGGGCTGGAATGCGTCAAGCAATAGCTAATAAAGCTGGTCACTACTTTGGAATGAAGGGAGGAGGGATTGGCTTAGGACTTCCTACAACTTTAGGAGTAAAAAAAGCTATGCCAGATACACCCGTAGTTTGTATTTCGGGAGATGGATCATCAATGTACACTTTTCAGACCTTCTGGACTGCTGCTCACTATGGGTTAAATGCTGTTTGGATAATTGCAAATAATGGCAGTTATCGGATTTTAAAAGAAAGAGCAGTAAACTTAGGCGGAAAAACAAACGAGTTTCGAAAATTTGTTGCTATGGATTTACAAAATCCATCTATAGATTTTCAAAATCTTTCAAAAAGTTTGGGGGTCTCTTCTACAAGAGTTGAAACACCAGATGAACTTAAAGAAGCCATTCATTTGGCTCTAACATCTAAGAAACCTCATCTGATTGACGCTCTTATCATTAATGATGAATTATAAATAATACCAAATCATGATTTATATTATCTTTTAATGATTTTTATCACGTTGATACAAATAAACATCTTGACCTAACAGTAAAATAAATGAGAAAACGGAGTATAAACCTTTTTTAAATAGTTGAAATTAAGAGATTCATTCTTCTAATCAGGAAAAATGGAATGTTTAGTGCCGAAAAAATGATTATTCTCACTTATAGTAGTTTTGCATATGCTGCATTACTATTTCTTTTAGCGAGTGGGCTATCACTTATTTTTGGTGTTATGCGAATTGTGAACTTAGCCCATGCTGCTTTTTTCCTCCTATCGGGCTATATAGCACTAGAATTCTATAACATTATTTATGGAACAGTTAGCTTAATTCCAAGACTCATACAAATAGTGTCATGGGCAGTTGTATATTTTCTTTGGAAGTTTATGTCCCAAAAGATCAGCAAAGGTAAATCTGCTCTGATTTTAATTTTGATATACATTGCAACTGAAATTATTTCACTAACCTTATGGGGTTTCCCTATTTACGAGAAACTCTTTTTTGTAAAAATCCCTGTCAAAGCTGTAGACAAATTAAATATATGGATGTTGATCGGTGCTCTTATTTTCACAATCACTGTTATCTCACTTGCTGGTTTTTTTGTGGAAAGAGTTTTTCTTAGAACACTTGGACAGGACACAATAGCTCAAGTTCTCGTCACAATAGGTTTTGCCTTTATTTTACAAGATGGTTCTTTATACATGTGGGGTGGAGATAATTATTTCTTTAATCTCCCAACTATGCTTAGTGGAAGTTTCACTATACAAGGACTAACTTTTGAAACATTCCGTTTATTTCTATTCATCGTTGCTTTAGTTGTAGCCCTTGCGCTCTATTTCTGTATTGAACGGACTAGGCTGGGTGCTATTATGCGTGCCACCGTAGATGACCCTGAAATGGCAAGAGGAATTGGAATTAACACAAACATAGTTTCAATGAGTATTTTTGCTATTGGAACTTCACTAGCCGCCATTGGAGGAGTCGTTGGAGCTTCTTTTTTAGGCGTTTATCCAGGACTTGATTTTGAAATTCTTCCTTATGCTTTTGCAGTTGTTATTATAGGTGGAATGGGTAGTCTTGGGGGGGCTCTCGTTGGGAGTATTCTTGTCGGATTAATCGAAAATTTTGCTACTGCTTTTTTTCCAGAGTTGAATTATTTTGCTCTTTTTGCCCCTATGGCAATTATATTGGCAGTAAAACCAACTGGTTTATTTGGTAAGGGGTAAACTTTGGAAAATAATATCCTTAAAAAATTTCTTATGCTATTTTTTGGTTTCCTAATTATTGGCGCAATTACTCCCATATTGGATAAATATGTACCTCTCTCTCAACTTATCATGAACGAAATCCTTGTTTTTGCGGTTTTAGCAATGAGTCTAGATATTCTTATGGGATATACTGGCTTAGCTTCACTGGGACACGCTGCATACTTCGGAGTATCCTCTTATGCATGCGCTATAGTGATGACAAAAACAAGTTGGGTGACATCTTTTGCAGCCTATACCTGGGCACAAAACAACGGTCTTGGAATCATCTTCCTCCTTATAATAGCAATCGTTGTGGCCCTTTTTTTCGCAGCCTTTTTTGGTCTTCTTGCAATAAGGGCAACAGACGTCTATTTCTTGATGATCACTCTATCCTTGGCTATGGTAGTTTGGGGACTTGCATACCGCTGGAGTGCAGTAACAGAGGGAGATAATGGAATCAATGTTCCTGGAAGACCTTCGCTATTTGGGATAAATTTAGATGACGATTATAACTTTTACTTTTTTACACTAGCTGTTTTTCTTATATGTTTCAGTATTATGTATCTTTTCGTGAACAGTCCATTTGGGAAATCGTTAGTCGGCATCAGAGAAAGTGAAGAGAGAATGAAAATGCTTGGTTATAACACCTGGCTTCATAAATATATAGCTTTCATAGTGGCAGGTATCTTTAGCGGCATAGCAGGATTTTTATGGACACTCTTTAATTTATTCGTGAGTCCTCCTGATTTAGAATTGATTACCTCTGCCGAAGCACTTTTTATGGTTGCACTGGGAGGTCCAGCCACCTTACTAGGGCCGTTCATTGGAGCTAGTATCATTAAAATACTTCAACAGTTTGTAAGTATCTATGTAGAACGATGGCCTTTGATACTTGGCGCTATCTACATTTTGACAATCATGATCAGCAGATTATACAAAGTAGAAGGAATACTCGGTATTTTTAGTAAAATACGTAACTCATCAAAAGAAATGGAAAAGTAGTCATTTTTTTTTTTCACATAACGGAGGGTTCCAAATGTTGAAAAAACTAGTTCTATTAGTAGCAGTATTTGCGCTTAGTTTTACTTTTTCGGTAAAAGATGCGACTTCGGCGGAAAAAGAATTTCGGATTGGTTGGCTTGCTGCAAAAACTGGTTGGGCAGCACAAATTGGTAAAGATATGACAAATGGTTTTAAAATGTACTTAGAGCAGCAAAACTATAAATTTGGTCCATTGAAAGTGAAATTTATATATGAAGATAATTTAGCAAAACCACCGGTAAACGTTAGAAAAGCAATGAAACTAATTAAACGTGATAAAGTTCATCTTTTCTCGGGTGGTCTACTTGCTAGTACAGGGTATGCACTTGCTCCTCTAGCTGAAAGAACTAAGGTACTATATGTTTCTCCTATTCCAGCTGCAGATGACCTAACTCAAAGAAAAAGATATAAAAACTTTGTGCGTTTAGGTTTCACTAGTAGTCAAAATAGTCATCCACAAGGTCAATGGGCTTGTGAACAAGGATTTAAAAAAGTTGTGACTATTGCTGCTGATTACGCTTTTGGTTATGAAACCGTAGGTGGTTTTCAAAAGACTTTTGAAGCGTGTGGCGGTAAAATCATTAAAAAATTATGGCCAAAAATAGGAACAAAAGATTTCGCTCCTTATCTTGCTAAATTCCCAAAAGATTTGGATGCAGTTTTCACGTTAATGGTTGGTGGTATGTCACTATCCTTCCCAAAGCAATTTAGGGGAGCTGGATTTAAAGCTCCTATGCTAGGTGGAATTACTAGCGCTGATGAGTTCATCTTGCCAAATATGGGAGATGAAGCAATTGGATATGTTACAGCTGGTCAATACAGTGCTGCATTGGACACAAAAAAGAACCTAGCATTCGTTAAAGAATATCAAAAACGATACGGAAAAATGGCTTCCTACTATTCCGAAAGTTGTTACACAACTGCGTTGTTCATACACAAAGCTTTAGAAAAAATTAACTATAAATACGATAGAGATAAATTTAAAAATGCAATGAGGTCCTTAAGAGTAGATGCAATTAGAGGGCCTGTTTACTTAGACAAATATGACAATCCAGTGCATAACGTCTATATTCGAAAAGTTGTTAGAATTCCTGGAGACTATAAAGGATTAGGTGTTAAACCAAATTCTCTTTGGAATAAAGTTATCAAGACTTACCCAGCAATAGGGCAATTCTATCCAGATTCAGCAGAGAAATTCCTAAAACAACCTGTTTACAGCAAGAATTATCCTGCATGTAAACATTGTAGATAAATTGTAACTATGTTTGCCGCTTGATTTTTCAAGCGGCAAACAATTTTTAAATGGGATAGAAATTGAATAATCAAGAAGTAGCTTTACAACTTGAAAATGTGACTAAAGAATTCGGTGGTCTAACTGCAGTTAACGACGTTTCGTTTACACTTAGTCCCGGAGATAGAAGAGGTATACTCGGTCCAAATGGAGCCGGAAAAACTACTCTCTTTCATCTTATAACTGGAGTTATACCTATCACTAGAGGCAAAATAACTCTTTATGATCAAGATGTTACTAACTGGCCTACACATAAAAGAGTCGAACTAGGTCTTGCAAGAACATTCCAGATAACTAGTCTTTTTTCTGGCCTAAGTGTTTATGAGAATGTTCTTCTAGCTGTTCAGGGACTTTCTAAAACGAAAATGGTCATGTTTAGACCGATATCAAAATTCAGAAATCTTCATGATAAAGTAGAGAAATTACTAACAGCATCTCAATTCTGGGAAAAAAGAAATACACGAATTAAAAATCTTTCACATGGAGAACAAAGACAACTAGAAATAGTCCTTGCATTAGCAAGTGAACCAAAAGTTCTGATGCTTGACGAACCCACTGCAGGATTAGCTACAGGAGAATCTGCCGAAATGGCAAATTTCCTAAATTCGTTAAGTAAAGATATTGCAATTTTAATTATCGAACATGATCTAGATGTTATATTTGATGTCGCTCATCATATTTTAGTTTTACATTATGGACAACTCCTGACTGATGGCAGCGTAGACGAAGTTAGAAATAATCAGCAAGTGCAAGAAATTTACTTAGGACAGGGATAATGGATACATTACTAAGTGTTCAAGAAATTCATACTTATTATGGGGATTCCTATGTATTACAAGGCATGAGTGTTGAATTAAAGGCAGGTGAAGCTTTGGGGATTCTTGGAAGAAATGGAATGGGAAAAACTACTCTTGTTAATTCTATTATGGGTTTTGTACCCCCAAGAGACGGAAAAATTATATTTAAAGATAAAGAAATAACTAAAACTTCGAGTTATGAAATTTCGGATATCGGAATAGGGCTATGTCCACAAGGCAGACGTATTTTCCCAACACTTTCAGTAAGGGAAAATCTTATTGTTGCAGAACAAAAAAAAGGTGCTTCTCGCTGGAATACAGATGCTATCTACGATCTTTTTCCTAGATTGGGAGAGAGAAAACTCCAACAAGCAGGTTCTTTGTCTGGAGGAGAACAACAAATGTTAGCTGTTGGCAGAGCACTTATGACAAATCCTGATTGTTTAATTTTAGACGAACCTTCAGAAGGTTTAGCCCCTCTTATCATTCAGGATCTTGGAAATGCTATACGTTCTCTAAAAGAAGAAGGTCTTTCGATACTCTTAGTGGAGCAAAATGCACCATTTGCAATCAAAACGGTCGATAGAGTAAACGTTATTGAAAAAGGAAAAGTAGTTCTGGATACATCCCCAGAAGAATTATGGAATAATGAACAAGTCAAGAAACAGTATTTGGGTATTGGATAATATAACCACCTAATTTATTTCTCTAAATTCTCAATAATTCGATCAGGTGATAAAGGAAGTATTGTAAAACGTTTTCCAGTTGCGTCAAAAATAGCGTTTGCTACTGCCGCAGCGGTAGGTACATTTACTTGTTCACCGACACCTTTGGCGCCGTAAGGACCATTTGAATAATGATCTTCTACGATATATCCCTTGATACAATCTGGAATATCTAATCCGGTCGGAGCCAGATAACCATGCATGTCAGGATTAGACATCACACCATCTTTTTGTACAATTTCTTCCATGAGACAAAAACCCAACCCCATATACACACCACCCTCAATTTGTTGCAAAACACCCATTGGATTAATAGCTTTTCCTACATCATGTGCAGCCCATACTCCAACAATCTCAATTTCTCCTGTTTCAGGATCTAAAAGAATTTCAGCGACTTGAGAACCAAAACCATATACTTCATATGGTTCCCCTAAGCCAGTTTCTTTATCAATCTTTGCAGGTGGGGCGATACTATCCGAAGCTGCTAAAAGCTTTAACTCATCAGAAACAAATCCCTTGGCAATATCTTGAAGATTAATTTCCTTTCCAACAAAAGACTTAGAACGAACTACTCCATCGAATAATTCAAGATCGTCTGGATTTGCTTCTAATAAAAAACCTGCTAAACGAAGTAGTTCATCTCTTGCTTTTACAGATGCGTTAAAAACAGCTTTTCCCCCTTGCATAGTGATACGAGAACTTGAACTGGTTCCTCCGAAAGGGTCTAGAGAAGTATCTACATTTTCCATTAAAATTTTATCGAAAGGTATATCTAGAGTTTCAGATGCGATTTGATTTAATACAGTTTTACTACCCTGTCCGAAATCAACAACTCCTGCAGCTATCTGAATTTTTCCCTTTGAAGTTAAAAAAACGTGAGCCTCTGCAGGAGAATAGGCATTGCCCGTACCATAAAGACAACTCGCAACTCCTATACCTCTCAACCTTCCGTCTTTTTCTGGTTGTTTTCGATTTTTCTTTGATTTCCAGTTTGAAACATTTTCAACCTTTTCAAGGGATTCTACTAAGCCAACACTTTCGCACAAAACCTGATTCCATGCTGTTTTAGTATTCTTCTGAAGACCATTTTTCGTCCGAAAACGAATTGGATCTATTTTTAGTAAACTGGACAATTCGTCTATTTGTTGTTCACAAGCAAAATGTACTTGTGGACAACCTGGACCTCTCATCTGACCACCATAAGGATTATTTGAATGAACACAGTAAACATCCACTTTCACGTTTGGAATCTGATAAGGACCTGGAGAATGGTACAAGGCTCTTTTAAAAGCAGGAGGTGTATCTCCACCATTGGCTACATAAGCTCCTTTATCCAACCAAATTTCAATTTCACATGCCATTAAAATCCCATCTTTCGTAGAACCTAGGCGACTGCGAACAACTGAAGGATGCCTTTTTGTTGAACCGATCATACTTTCTTCTCTAGAGTATACAAGCTTTACTGGACGTCGTGATGCGCGAGCTAGAAGTGCAGCTCTTAGACAAACATCCAGACTTGCTTCACTCTTTCCACCAAATGCCCCTCCTGGTGTTGTCTGTTTGAATCGAACCGAACCCTCTCCAGTTAACCCCAAAATACGAGCTACATTTTGACGAACAAGAAATGGTTGTTGAGTAGAACCCCAAACTTGATACTCTCTATCAGTTAGAGCCATGGCAATAGCAGATTCTACTTCTAAATAAAAATGATCAATAGCAGGAGTCTTATACTCTTTCTCTACAACTACATCACAAAGTTGAAATCCTTTTTTTAGATCTCCTTTACGAATTTTTCCGTGATTCAAGAGATTACCGTCTGGAAAAAGTATAGGCGCATTTTTCTTCAATCCATTTACGGGATCATCAGTCACCTTCAAAACCTTGTATTTCACAACAATTTGCTTCAATGCTTCATCAGCGGCTTCATTCGTCTCAGCCGCAATGAGAGCAACTACATCCCCCATATAACGAACGCGATCTTTGGCTATCAAAGGAGTACTCTTAATATGTTCAGTCATTCTAAGTTCTTCTTGAAAATCACTACCAGTAAGAATTGAAACTACACCAGGAATTTTTTTTGCTTCCTCAACTTCTACGGAAAGAATTAGTGCATGCGCATACGGAGTTCTCAGAGCTCGTCCTATAAGAACTTCTTCCGGAACAATATCGTCAAGATAAAATGTTTCTCCCGTTGCTTTTTCCTTTGTATCAATAAACGGTTGTATAGTTCCAACTACAGCACCGCCCATATCCTTTGCTTCGGCCATAAAAACCTCAATCAATACAGAAATCGTATATTTAATTTTTGATAAACACGGGTATTATAATAGGAAAATTTAAGAAAGACTAATCTCCACAAAAGGAAAATAAATTGTCCTTTAAAAAATCTTACTCAAGAATATTCATTTTTTGTATAAGTTGTTTTTTTATAAATATCACTGGTTGTTCAAATTTACAGACAAAAGAAGAAAACGATCTATCCTGGTCGAATTGGGGAGAAATTATTACCTTAAATTCGAAAATTCAGAATTGCATAACAATCACTGCACCACATGGAACAAACGATCTTAAAACCGATATTCTCGTTAAACGAATCTCTCAACTTGGAAGCTTTCCATCCATAATAGCAACAGGTTTTGTTGAAAAGGACGGACTAACACGAAATAGAATCAATGTGAACCGACCTTCTGAAAAGTTTAATTCCGGAACTACAAAAATGCATTTTTTCTCTAAAAGATCAGAATTAGTATACAAAGAATTTTTGAAAAGAGTTTTAATCATTCATGCAAATCCTACTAAAAACCTTTATGTAGAAATTCATGGACAATCTAAATTTCCACAAGAAATAGAAATCGCTACAAAGGGAATCTCATTGAATGACGCAAAAATTTTTCTGAAACTTTGGGAAAAAAATAAGAACTTCACAAAAAAATCAAAAAAACTCTTCAAAAATATCGAATTACGAATTGAACCCCTTCACTCTATATATTATAAGGCAACAGATAACAAAGATTTTGGAGTTATATCGAAGGTCAAAAAAGTTTTACATATAGAATTACCAAAAGTTTTGAGAATAATACCAGAAAATAGAATATTAACTGCAAAATTAATTACAAAAGTACTAATAGAATTCAAAAGAAATACTTGTTATTAAAAAAAAGGTGAAAATGAAAAAAATTTTTTTAGTTATAATTTTACTAAACTTAGTCCCTTCTCATACAGCCTCTTCCTTTCAAATAGAACATAAAAAAATCTTAAATATTCAAAAAATACGTACAATTTGGGGGAAAAAGATTCAATGGAAAAATTGCCCTCGAATAATTAGACCAAGTAAAAATATTTACGTAACACCTTATTACGGAAATAAGAAAATATGGAAAAAAACTGTAAAACCTTACTATCAATATGCCGAAAAAATATCATTCCTCACGGATTTATATATCATTAGCAAACCAGAAAACATCAAAATTGCACAATGTGCTCTAAGTTGGCTACATTTATGGGCAGAAAATTTAGCTATGACTGGACAACCAATAGTAGGTAATCAAAGTATCTACGTTCGAAAATGGCTGAGCGGTTCAATTGCAATGTCATATTTTAAATTACAAAATTTAAAATTCCTAAATGAAAACAAGAAAAGACGAATTGAGAAATGGATATCTATCTTGGCCGAATTAATTGCAGATTCTTCTACAGGACCTTCAAGTGCAAAAAATAATCACGCGTACTGGAATAGCTTTAGTAATATGATTAATGGAATTGTCTTAAAGAGAAAAGATCTTATCGAAACCTCACTTTCTCAATACGAAATTGCAATAGATGAAATGCTCTCAGAAGGAATTTTGCCTTTAGAGTTAAAAAGAGGAGAAAATTCACTCCATTATCACAATTTCTCTTTAGAACCTCTGATTTTCACAGCAGAACTTGGTTCAAGAATCGGAAAGGATGCTTATAGCTTAAAATCAAATTTACTCTTTACTGACAAAACTCTTGATATCCACACACTCGCAAATCTAATAATTTTGTCTATACAAAATCCTGACTATTTTAAACGTTTTACAGAAGAAAAACTTAGGATTAAGAAAAAAGGAACTATTTCAAAATTTTTCAATGACCCAGATTTATCTTGGATGGAAATATATTATACAAGATTCAAGGATAAAAGATTAATTCCTTACATAAAACGTCTACGAAAATTAAACAATTTCAAAAAATCTCAAAATAAGGGCTTACGAAACTGGAGAATTGGAGGTAATGCGACTGTTCTTTGGGGAACAAAAAAACTACTTTCTCAATAAAAAGAAATTCTCCCCTTTTTGATATTCTTCGAATTTATATTGGCTAGTAGAAGCAAAAAACTCTCTAGAACAACCAGGGACAATTCTATCATGCAATTCGACAATGATTAACTTAACCTTTGGAATCCAATCAATATTTTTAGAAAAAATATCTTTTTCTGCCCCTTCCACATCTAGCTTTAAAATATCAATCTCATTAATTGAATAATCAGTCATAAATCCCTCGACAGAAATCCCTTCATATAAACCTTCTGTAGATAGTTTAGATTCAGTAAAATTAAAAGCCCACTTCTCCGCACTAGGGTTAGATATATGTAAATCTGTAGAATGACTCCAAAGAGCCTTTTTTAAAAGAATTATATTCTCAAAACTTTTAGTATTCTTAGATAATATTTGATAATTAGAATTTTCTGGTTCTAAAGCAAAAATCTTAGACTTGGGGAAGCGAACTGCAAAATAAATAGAACTTAACCCAATATTTGCTCCCGCATCTAAGATGACTTTTGGATTTTTAGGCAACAAATGACTATCGTATTGTTCCTTTATAAATATTTCATCAAAAACTCTAAAATCAGAAGATTTTCCTCTCAGGGTTACTGACTCCCCCTTTAAAAAAGAACTTTTAAAGGAAAGATTTCTTGTAAAATAAGCTAAAAGTTTACTAAAAAAAAATAAAACTATTGATTCAAAAAAATTTGTCTTTACAAGAAATCTCTTGTATTTTTTTAGAGACACTTCAACATACCTTTCAATTATTTTGCAAAAACTAACTCAACAAAGAAAGAGCCTTCTCAAATCTTATGGCAGAAGTATGATCTCTAAGCACTCTTGCTTTTGCTCTAGAAGCAATTCCTTTCCTCTCTTCTTGATTTTCTAAATAAAATCTTATTAATTCTTTAAGTTCATCTCTATTTTTAAATGTAACAATTTCTTTCCCTGTCTCTAAAACTAAGTCCATATCAGGTTTATGATTTGATAAGACAAAAACTTCTGCGCCTGAATAAATAATAGGTTTATCATCAGGGCATCTAACTGAATTGCCACCGTTTATTAAATTAATAAATATTTTTGTAGCTTTCGCAATTTTTAATTTCTTTAAACCAAAAATACCTTCACTAGACGCTACTTTAGAAAGAATCCAAGGATCTTTCGAAGTATCCCATCTCGGACCCCAAATTTTAAAGTCAACATGATCATCGGTAAGACCAGAAAAGAATTCTTCACGATAACCATAGTGTCCTCCGATAAATACGACATCCGAACTGTAAAGAGATAATTCTTCCTTTTTTAAAGATTGTCCATAAAAAGAGGGATCATATGAATGTGGCATAAATACAACATTATTAAATCCAAACAAATTTAATTCATTACGAAAATATGTGTCTTTAGTTATGAAAAGATCAAAAGCAGCAACTTTTTTAAAATCTATTGGTTCTTGTTTGGACCCATATGGATTATCTCCGTAAAAACAAATAGTTTTACAATTGCTATTTTTTTTTATTTCAAGAAGAGTTTCGGCAAAAATATTTCCTGCACGAAAAATAAACAATACATCAAAGTTTGACGCTTTTTTAACTAGCTGACGGTTCATCCAAGGAATCCAGTTTCTTCTGAAACTTTTGTAGATGAAGGAATGGTTCCTATAAAAAAATGGAACTACTTCATGACCTAGAGAACGTATCCCATTAAAATAATCGTAAGATTCAGACGCGCCAGGTTCAAAATATTCCTTCGCGGCACAATATAAAACTTTCATAAATATTAACTCTCCATAAACATCTTTAATCTAGAAAGTTTAAGAAAAATGAAAAATTCATGGTATCAACGGAAATGATTAGAAACAAGGTTTTGGTCGGGGCGATAGGATTCGAACCTACGACTTCCTGCTCCCAAAGCAGGCGCGCTACCAGGCTGCGCCACGCCCCGATTAAATACATAACTATTAGAACTACATAGTTACTTAAGAATGTGAGCATACTCACACATATATCTACAGTCAACAGTTCATCTTGTCCATTATATAAAATTTTGCAAAACTATCTATGTTCATTAAAATATAAAATTAAATTTCGAGGTTTTTTTTGAAAAAAAATATTTATGATATAGCAATCGTTGGTGGAGGCATTATAGGCTTATCCACTGCTCTTCAAATTTCAAATACCTATCCTGATTTACGACTAATTGTTCTTGAAAAAGAAGGAGTTCTAGGGTTACACCAATCTTCAAGAAACAGCGGTGTTATTCACTCAGGAATCTACTATAGACCGGATTCTATGAAAGCAAAAACTTGTGTTTCTGGTGCTAGAAAAATGATTGAATTTGCCCAGGAGCACAATATAAATCACGAAATTTGTGGGAAAGTCATTGTTGCCACTAATCAAATGCAGATTCCTAGACTCGAAGAACTTTACAAACGGGCTAAAGCTAATGGTGTAGAAGGTATAAAAATGATTGAAAAAGAAGAACTTCTCGAAAAGGAGCCATATGCAAAGGGAGTGAAAGCACTATGGGTTCCTAGTACCGGGATAATTGATTATCCAGGAGTTCTCAAAACCTACGCAAAACTTATTCTTGAAAAAGGTCAAGAAATCAAATTGAATCAGAGTGTAAAAAAAATTGAAATTAAAAAAAATCAAATATACATAGATTGCAACGATGGAGAATTCTGTAGTTCTTACTTGATAAATTGTGCGGGTCTTTACGCAGATCGTATAGCAGGTTTAGCGGGTGCAAAACTACCAGTAAAAATTGTTCCGTTTCGGGGAGAATATTATCAAATAAAACCATCTAAAGAGAATTTGGTAAATGGGTTAATCTATCCTGTACCTGATCCCGCTTTTCCATTTCTAGGTGTACATTTCACAAAAAGAATTGATGGTACTGTAGAAGCCGGTCCAAATGCAGTATTAGCATTTGCAAGAGAAGGTTATAGAAAAAACAACTTTAATTTTATAGATCTTATGGAAACTATTACTTATGGTGGATTTTTAAAACTTGCAAGTAAATACTGGAAAGTAGGGATGGGTGAAATGTATAGGTCCTTTAGTAAAAACGCATTTACTAAGGCATTACAAGAATTACTCCCTGAAATTCAAAAGGATGATCTAATTGATGGTGGTTCGGGCGTAAGAGCACAAGCAATAGATAGAAATGGAAAACTTATAGATGATTTTTCTATTATTCACACCGAAAAAGCCCTACATGTCTGTAACGCCCCATCACCTGGAGCAACATCTTCTATAGCAATAGGCGAAACGATAACAAGCATGTTGAAAGAGTCCTTCCCAAATTTAATAAACTCTTGAAATTTAAGAAGATAATAGTTGTAATAACAACTCTGTAGTTAGATTTCCGCCACTAACTATAGAAACAGTTTTTCCTGGATTTACTAATTTTTTAGCAAAAAACGCTGCTGCTGAAACAGCTCCTGCAGGTTCACATAAAATTTTTGATTCATTTAACAGTTTTAAAAAAGAATTAATAATGTCTTCTTCACTTACAAGAACAATGTCATCTACTCTTTCTTTAATATGAACAAATGGAAGATTTCCTGGTGTAGTTGCAGCTAGACCATCAGCAATACTATTCCAATTGTCTATAGTAACTGGTTTTCGAGCTAATAAAGAGTGGTATGCTGCCGCTGCTCCATTTGGTTGAACTCCCACTACTCTAATACTTGGTCGTTGCAACTTAATAGCACTTGCAATGCCAGCTATAAGACCACCTGAACTACATGGTACTAAAACGGTTTGGACATCTTCCAGATCATCTAAAATCTCCATCCCGATACTTCCATGCGCAATCGGAACTCTTCTATCTTCGGTAGTATCAATTGCAATCATATTTTTTTTAGTGGCAATCTCAAACATTTTATCCTTCCTGGAAGAATAATGAGTTCCACAAAAAACAATCTCTGCGCCAAGCTTCTTAATAGCATCTACCTTAGATCGACTAGTCTGATCTAAAAGGACTACAACTACTTTCACACTATAAACAGAACCAGCCAGAGCAAAAGCTTTTGCAAAATTCCCTGAAGATGTCATTACAATGCCTCTTTTACGTTGTTCTGAATTTAAAGAACCCATAATATAAAATGCAGCACGAGGTTTATAAGAATTAGTAATTTGCAGGTTTTCTAGTTTAAGAAAAAGAGAATTGTAATTATTTGCTTCTGGAGAATTAGCAAAAGGAATTAAAGGAGTTTTTCTTATTAATTTATGAGGATTTGATTGTGCTTGTTTTATTTCATTTAGAGTAATTAATTCGCTCATATTCCCTTTCAAGAAAATCTAAAAGATCACAAATTTAAAAGGTAAAAAAGAGGAAGTATACTACGCTGCAGCAGAATCACCAGAAGGACTACTATTCCCATAAATTTTTTCTGAGAGATGGCAAGCAACTGTATGACCAGGACTCATTTCAAGCATAGGAGGATCCTCCTGTTCACATATGTCTTCTTTGTATGGACATCTTGTGTGAAAACGGCACCCAGATGGAGGATTCACTGGACTAGGAACATCACCTTTTAAAAGTATACGTTCCGTTTTAACAGTTGGATCTGGAACAGGCACAGCAGATAAGAGCGCTTCGGTATAAGGATGTTTGGGAGAAGAGACAAGTTCGTCTGCTTCTGAAAGTTCAACAATTTTTCCTAGATACATTACAGCTATTCTATCGCTAACATGCTGAACAACAGCAAGATCATGCGCTATCATTACATAAGCAATACCCAAATCCTTTTGTAAGTCTTCTAGCAAATTAATTACCTGTGCTTGAATAGAAACATCCAATGCACTAACTGGTTCATCTCCAATAATTAGTTTTGGATTTAGAGCTAAAGCTCTCGCGAGACCAATTCTTTGTCGCTGTCCACCTGAAAATTCGTGAGGGTATCTACGAATATGCTCAGGACGTAATCCAACTCTGTGAAGTAATTGTTCAACTCTATCTTTTCTCTCCTGTCCTTTTGCAACATTATGAATAGTAAGTGGTTCCCCAACTATACTACCAATAGTCATTCTAGGGTTTAATGATGCATAGGGATCTTGAAAAATTATTTGCATTTGTCTTCGACGTTTCCTTAATTCCTCGTTACTAAGATCACAAATATTTTCGCCTTCAAAATTGATCTCACCAGAGGTAGGTTCTATTAATCGAAGAATAGAACGACCAGCGGTCGATTTTCCACATCCGCTTTCACCAACTAAACCTAAGGTCTCACCAGGTTTAACTTCAAAACTAATACCATCAACAGCTTTAACATAATTCCTAACTCGAGAGAAAACACCTCCTCGAACAGGAAAGTACTTAACTAAATTTTTAACTTCTAAAAGATTTTCTGTCATTTTCCTCGCCTAATCTCAGTAATATACATTGCCTATTAGGTTGGTAAAAAAAATAAAATATAAGATGAACATACTTTATCAATTCATAACATAAAATCGCAAGTGTTAACTAAATAAAAAACTTCTAGATAAAAACATTGACCCAAAGATACACATTTGTTAACTTCACGAGTCTATATAAATTAATCAATATAATTTGGATTAAAAAAAGAAAAACCGGAGGAAAGAATGTCCCCTGAAGATAAGCCAAAAGATGATATAAAAGAAGAACAAACCGAGGAAGCTAGTGCATCTGCTGAAGAAGAACAAAC
>TARA_B100000686_G_scaffold344485_1_pt1 | contig 30311 bp, 27 predicted proteins | sample TARA_B100000686 | Tara Oceans TARA_B100000686 (sample SAMEA2622733) | marine metagenome | biome: marine biome (ENVO:00000447); feature: marine epipelagic mixed layer (ENVO:xxxxxxxxx); material: "saline water (ENVO:00002010), including plankton (ENVO:xxxxxxxx)" | depth 150 m | reverse complement strand
AGGTCTGCAAAACCTCCATCCCCGGTTCAAATCCGGGCGGCGCCTCCATCAACTTTTGATAAAGACTAATGAGTTGGCGGGCGGTTTGTTTTTTACGTTGTTCCTGTTTCATCAGGCTAAAATAGCGACGTAGACACATGGTGCCATTATCAGATCAGTCAGAGTCTGAAGGTTACGGTCTTCGGCCAGGAGCCGAAGAGTTTCCCTTGATGGTAGTGATTTCAATCATATATCCCTGTAATTATGGATGTCCGATGTGTCCGTACACGGATTCAAATTCTGATCTTCGCCGCTACTATCGTGAGCACAATGGGGATCTCATTTCCAGCGAGCTGTGGAATAAGATGGCCGACGAATGCGGTACTTACGGTGCTTGGATGCGGTGCACAGGAGGCGGAGAACCAATGTTGCATCCGGGCATGGTTGACATGGTTGAGTATGCCAAGGCTCGAGGTGCCAGAGTTTGGATGAACACGAACGGCAGTATGTTTGGGCCGACGGACTATATGCGTGGCCGTCTGGAGAGGATTATTCGATCGGGAATAGACCTCATTGAATTTTCGATGGACGCCGGCGAGGCTGATACGTACGCAAAGTTACGCCCTCCGCACGGTGGGCCTCCAAGAGATAAGCAGCAGTGGTGGACACGTGCCGTTGATAATGTACGTGCAGCACTTGAGCTCAGGCAGCGACTTCACGCGACGAGTCGAGTCGTCGTGTCGATTATTCGGCAAGAATCAATTGAAGGGAAACTCGACGAAGCTGTTCGCTTCTGGCTTGATGAAGTTGGTGTTGATGATGTCATTACTCGAAAATTTTTGAGCTGGGATGACAACACAACGATCTCTTTAGAGAGCTCTCTTGACCAACCGTTATACGAGGACCTGCCGACGAGTCGTCAAGAGCCGTGCGTGTGGCCATTTGAACGGATGAATGTCGATACTTTGGGCCGCGTGGCGCTATGTGGACAAGACATTTCATTTAACACGGCAAAACTATTTCCGAACGTTAGTGAATCAAGTCTTAAGGACATTTGGCTAGGTGAACGGTTTAATAAATATCGCCGTCTTCATCTTGATGGTGTTGGCGCGGGTGCGTGGCCCTGTCGTGGGTGCTCGGCGTGGCTTGCTGGTGTGCGTGATTGGAAGCATGGTTGGTTGAAAGTTCTAAAAACTTCCGGTGACCATGTTCAAGAAGTCATGGAGAAAGATCTGGGAGTATCCGTGCGCGTCTACCAGCCAGACCATGATGCTCGATCCTAAGAACGGAGCGCCTCCAATTTCTTTTCAACCAAAGGTCGTACTGTTTGGCTATGGTGTGTTGGGTGAGTCAGCCATTGAAGTGCTGAGTAGTTTAGATGCATCGCTTGTCGGTGTTGTTGTTCCAACCAATCGAATTGGACCAGCTGTAGAACGAGTCAAAGATGCTGCTCGCCGCTCTGGTGTGGTCGTATTGACCCAACCAGAGAGGACTTGCCTTGAAAAATTCCTAGAGCATTTGAGGGCACTTTCTCCAGATATCATCGTGGTCTGGTCCTATTCCATGATTTTGCCGCCAGAAATTATTAGATTGCCAAGATTGGGATGCGTCAATCTGCACGGTGGGATCTTGCCGGAGTACCGAGGTGGTCATGTCATGCAGTGGGCCATTATTAACGGTGAGACTGAAACCGGAGTAACTCTTCACTATATTGATGAGTCAATCGATACGGGACCAATAATCGCTAAGTTAAAGTTTCCTATCGGAGTAGATGATGACGGGGTGTCCGTGCAAAAAAAATTGGGAGAATCCGGTGCGGCCTTGTTATCCGAGTGGTGGCAGGAAATTATTGAACAGACGGCACCAAAGTCGCTGCAAGATGATGCCGTAGCCCATTACTACCGACTTTTGACTCCTGACGATGGTCTTATAAATTGGCACTGGACATCAGTAGAGATTTGCAATCGTGTGCGAGCTCTTGTCTCGCCAAGACCAGGCGCCTTCACGTTCTTAGGTGCAAATAAAGTCACTGTGCATCGCGCAAAATATTGCACGAAAACAATGACCGAGATGGCGTTGGCTGTCCCAGGGATCATTCAGCGAATTTCCGAAGACGGTCTACTGGTGGTTACTGGAGACGGGGCTATCAATATTACTGAATTCGAGATTAATGACGGTGTCGTGGCGAGTTCAAAAGAGTGTTCCGGCTTCGAAATTAAACCAGGATCTCTGTTTACCAACGTTCCAGTGGTGTGACTAGGTTCGAACGGAGGTCTCTGTTGGGGGTGTCGGTTCCTTTGTGTCGCCATAAGATTTTGTCAATCGACTAAGAGAATCACGTGTTTAATGTAGACGTGTTCCAACTTCCGAGTATTGCCGAATCGACGGTATCGGTTATTCGGGTTCTGTACGGTGTTCTTTTAGCACTGACGTTGCTTGGTGCACTACCCCATGCAAAACGCTATTTCATGAGTGAGAAATGGGGTGGGTATGGACAGAGTCATTGGTGTGTCACAGCCATTCAGAATCCGCTCGTCTTTCCTTGCATTTTCGGTTTGTGGCTAGCAGCGGCTCTTGCGTTGATGGTGGGCGTGTGGGTGGTTTCGGCAGCATTCGTGAATCTCATTGCATGTTGGTATTTTTTCGTTCAAATGCGATGGAGAGGAATACTGAGAGGTATGGGAGCACCTGGGTTTTTGACTTTCTGGTTAGGAGCCGCGGTGTTTGTTCTTGAGTATACGTACCGCTACGCGTCGCACCTCTCGAGCTTGGCGCTCTTTGTTCTACAAATTGATTTTGCGTTGATTTTTTTGTCCGCTGGAATTTATAAGTTTTCGTCTGGCTACCGATGGAATAATGGTATGGAACTCGGCCTTGTTAATCCGCAGTGGGGATATTGGCTTAAGCTGTGGCGCAGTTTTCCGCCTAACCATTGGACGTTTTGGACCTTAAACCAATTAGCATGGACTACAGAAATTGTCGGTGCGATCTTGATGTTGATTCCGCAAACAAGATTATTGGGTGGCATGCTAATTCTGTGCAGTTTTATCTTTATTGCGTCTCAGATTCGCCTTGGTTTTCTATGTGAGATGGTAATTGTTGCGTGCTTATTATTTGTCGGTCCGGATAGTGTCGGTGCTGATTGGTTGTCTTTCATGTCACTGTCTTCTATTGGTCAAGCCACACCTGTGCTTCCGGTCGTTCTAGTTGAATGTTTGAACCAAATCTTGTTGATTGGTTTGTGGATGTACTTATTGTTACTCCCCATCGCACGGGCGGGACTAGCCTACAATTTTTACTTTAGAAAGCGTCTTCCTTCGTTCCTGCAGTCTGCTCTTGATAATTACACGAATTTGTTTGGCATTATTATTTGGCGCGTGTTTTCGGCCGACATTACGAATTTTTTTATTAACGTGTATGAGAAGCAAGTTGCAGGTGGGGAGGAACGACTGGTTTCTCGATGGGGAGAGGTCACCGCACTTCGGTATAACCAAGTCGCGGAGTCCATTGCTGTGACGAGTATTTTTACGACGCTCAAATACTACGTGTCTAATCGCCAGCTATTTATTGAACGTCTACTCCGTTATGCGCGCACATTGCCTTATCAACCTGGGACTTTATTCCGATTCGAATACGTCAGTATCGTCAAACAGCGCTCCCGCTTTCAGTTGGTTCCGATTGTGAATTACCAGGTTGACCTCGGTAAAAATCAGGTGACTGAGTCAATACTGAGTAGTGTCGTTTCTGTTCAGGAGGCGGCTCATTCATCTCCAGTTCACGAAGGAGCTCAGCCAGGTTCCTATAGGCCTGAGGATAAGTGAGCTATGTGCGGCATAGTCGGAGTTTTTGGTCGGGCCGATAGAGGGATGGTTGAGGCAGGCCTTGAAGTGTTAAGTCACCGTGGCCCGGACGATAGCCATTTGGTGTCCGGGCAGGATTTTACCGTTGGTGCAAGACGTTTAAGCATCGTTGATATTGACGGTGGACGACAACCGCTATCTAACGAGTCGGGCACCGTCTGGGGATTGCAGAACGGCGAACTTTACAACGCCCCGAAGCTGGCCAAAGAACTTCGCAGCCGTGGCCATAGGATCAACGGTCATTGCGATACTGCAGTTTTGCCGCATCTATACGAGGATCATGGGGTTCATTTACCAGAATATCTAGATGGCATGTTTGCGGTTGCGGTATGGGACGATGCTAGGAAGATTGGTGTGCTTGCCCGTGACCGAATGGGAAAGAAGCCGCTTTATCATTGCACCGTGAATGGAGTTGTGTACTTTGCGTCTGAGATTAAAGCGCTGTTACGTGTTCCTGAATTTCAAAGAAAAATAAATTATGAAGCGTTGCACCATTATTTGAGTTACAAGCACGTACCTCATCCGCTGACTATTTTTGAGGGTATTAAAGCCCTGCCACCCGCTCATGTTCTTATTTATCGATCGGGTCGGCCACTTGCCGTAAAACAGTACTGGAATCTTTCGTTCGATCCGGACGCCGAAGCAGATCAAGGCGAGGAGTCCGGCCTTACAGATCGATTACTTGAATTACTTCGGCAGGGTGTTGAGCGTCGAATGATGTCTGATGTTCCGATCGGGTTCTTCCTGAGTGGTGGACTGGATTCGAGCTTATCAACAGCGTTAGCAGCCGAAATGTCGCCAGAGCCGATTAAGACATTTACTCTTACATATTCAGGCGAATCAACGACACAAGGAAAGGAGGATGACAGACGGTGGGCCCGTTGGGTAGCTCAGAAATATGGCACTGAACATTATGAAGAAACTGTTGATTTTAAAGATTTTCCGGAGAGTCTTCGTCGCGTTCTGACTTGTTTTGACGAACCCTTCGCGGGTGTCGTGGCCAGCTATTTTCTTTCTCAGGCGATTGCCCGACACGTCAAAGTGGCTCTTTCTGGTGATGGCGCAGATGAATTGTTTGGTAGTTATTTGTCTCACCGCTTGGCACAACCGATTTCGAAGTTTTCAATTTATCGAGAAACTGGCGATCCTGCTGTGTTGCATCCGTACGAAACACAGCCTCAATATTTATTGGAACTTCTTAAATATGACAACGATCACAAGCCACTAGAAGGCTCAGGAAATATTTTGCGCGACTGGATTTGGCGTTCGAAATTGGTTGTCTTGAATGAGTTTGAAAAATCAAGACTATACACACCGGAAACGTCAAGTGCAGTCGGTTCTTGCAACACCGCGCACCATATTCGTGACACATTGTCGCTCGTTGAAACTTCTGACCCATTGAACCGTATTCTTGGAATGGAATTTCTTGGAATCTTTCCGGATCAAGTCCTTCGCTACGTTGATAGCTTGTCGATGGCTCATTCGCTAGAAGTACGTTCTGCGTATTTAGATACTGAATTTGTAACGTTTATTGCAAAGTTACCAGGGGTACTGAAAATCAGGAACGGCGAGACGAAATACTTACTTAAACGTGCTGCAGAACGGTATTTCCCGAAAGAGATGGTTTATCGACCGAAGGAAGGTTTTCAAATGCCAGTTGCTCAATGGTTACTGAATGACTTGCAGGGTTATGTTCGTGACACTCTCAATCCGGAAAGAATCGCCAGGCATGGAGTGTTTCGACCTGAGAGTGTTACAGAACTTGTCGATCGGTTGTACGAACCTGGAAGCGACTATCGGGATGCCAATAAAGTCTTAGCCCTACTCGTTTTTGAAGAGTGGTACGACTTGTACATGAAATAACTTAAATGGCCGTAGAACAGTTTTTTGCCGACTCCGAATCCGCTGAGAGCGAGCAATCGCTTTCACAATCTTGTCGCTACAGTGTGTCAACGAATTACTCACTTCCGAGATTCGATCGTGGTGTGTCGGCATTATGTTGGGCCTATAACGAAGAAGATCTCATTGAGCCATACCTGCTGAGACTCAGCAAACTGTTGCATGAAACCGTTGAAGATTTTGAGATTGTTCTTATTGACGATTGTAGTACAGATCGAACGAATGAAATCGTACATCGACTCCAACAGCGAGTACCGGCGATTCGAATGCTTCGGAATGAACAAAATCTAAATGTAGGCCTTTCCTGCCAGCGAGCTATTGGAGCGGCGCGGAAAGAATATTTGTTTTGGCAGACGATCGACTGGTCTTACGATTTAGAACTATTTAGAACATTTCTTGAATTACTTAAAACATTTGATGTCGTGGCCGGTGTTCGGCGTGCGCCGGTGAAGGCCGAGGGGCTTGTTTTTCGACAACTCGAAATAATGTTGAAATTACTTGGACAGGAACATTTGACGAAACGATCAGACACCGTTGGGAAAGCCATAATTTCAGTAATTAATTACTCGTTAATCAGGGCACTCTTCCAACTGCCAGTCTCTGATTATCAGAATGTTTGTTTTTATCCCACCGAGCTAATTCAGTCGATCAATTATGAATCCCGTTCGTCGTTTGTGAATCCTGAAAGTTTGTTCAAAGCGTACTGGAAAGGAATGTCGATTGTTGAGGTTCCTATTTCATTTATTCCGAGGACTGTTGGGGTGGCGAAGGGCACAAATCCCAAGGCGCTCGTCCAGTCGGTTGGCGATATTGTTCGATTGTGGATGAAATGGATTGTTGCTGGAAAATTCGATCGGTCGAACCGTGGTCATGTTGAGCGATTTAATCCAGACGATTGGGAAATGTAGTAATTAGCTACCCGCTAAATTTCCCAAATTCAGACTTGAGGGTCTCAATGACAGTGTCCACGTGACTGTCGTGAATGGAAGGATAAAAGGGTAGTGAGATAGTAGTGTCTCCGATTTTTTCTGCTTGCGGGAAGTCGCCTAGTGAGTGACCAAGCATTTCAGAGAAATAGGAGAGGAGATGGATTGCTCGATAGTTGACAGTCGAGCCGATTCCGTTTCGATGGAAGGATTTGATCAGTTGATCTCTCAGGGTTTTTTTAACGCGGATCGGATAGAGATGGAAAGCGTGTTTCGAATTACCGACGACCGAAGGCAATGTGACATCCTCGAGTTCTTCGAGAGCGTGTGTATATCTGTCAGCGACAGCAATGCGATTGTTCCAACGTTCGTCGATGCCTTCTAACTGTGGCAAGAGTAGTGCCGCATGAATATTGTCCATGTTGTATTTCCAGCCGAAGAGAACCATGTCCCAGTGGGAGTAGCCATCCCGTTCCCGGTCGGTTGCTGTCTTTGTCATACCGTGCGATCTCAATAGACGAAGCCTGTCAGCAACTTCTGGGTCGTTTGTAATTACGGCGCCGCCCTCTCCACAAGTAAGGTTTTTCGTGGCATAAAATGAGAAGCATGCGGTATCGCCCAGCTGACCTGGCTTGATCCCGTCTCTGGTGCCTTCGATGCAGTGAGCCGCATCTTCAATTATGTGAAGTCCATGGTGGTCTGCGATACTCCGGAGAGCATGCATGTCGCACATTTGACCGTACAAGTGAACGGGAATGATGGCTTTTGTATTTTTTGTGATCGCTGATTCTACTTGCGAGACATCAAGATTTCCCGTGTCAGATTCAACGTCAACAAAGACAGGTCGAGCGCCAGCTGAAATGATCGCCGTGGCAGTGGCAATAAAGGTCATCGGTGTTGTAATAACTTCGTCATCGGAACCAATTCCTAATGCTAAGAGAGACATGTGTAATGCCCCAGTGCAGCTAGTTGTACCTATCGCATAGTCTGCATTGAGAAAAGATGCAAAACGTGACTCGAACTCGGCGACCGTATCGCCAGTTGTCAGGATCGGCCCCTTCAACACTTCACCTACCGCGTCGAGTTCCGCCTGACCGAGGGAGTGACGAAAAAATGGAATTTTTGTTTTCAATGTAGCTCGCTATTACCAGAGGCGGTTACGATTTGGATTTTTCGCATCCAAATCTGTTGTTGCCACCATGCTTCATTTTGTCGATACCAGTCAATCGTGGCCCGTAGTCCTTCTTCAAAAGGCCGTGATGGTGTCCAGTTCAGAAGATTAAGAGCTTTTGAGGCGTCGGCCGTATGTCTGAATACTTGCCCAGGGCGATCACCAATAAACTCGATTGAACTTTTTGCATCCATGATGTCTTTGACCATCTTGGCAATAGCAAGAATAGATCGGTGTTGCCCCGTTCCGCAGTTAATGGTTTGTCCAATGACGGCCTGTGGTTTCGCGTGAAGGACCCGATCTATTAGTTCGCAGGCATCTTGTACGAAGACAAAATCTCGAGCAGCGGACCCATCGCCGTGGACGGTGAGGGGTTCTCCTATGAGGCAACTTGTGATGAAACGAGGAATTACCTTCTCGAGATGTTGTCGGGGACCAAAATTATTAAATGGTCTGACGATGACCGCCGGAATGTCGTATGTCGCCCAGTAAGAATAAACCAGTCGGTCAGCTCCACATTTTGCAGAAGCATATGGACTTAGTGGGCAAAGAGGATGGTCTTCACTCATGGTCTCGCTAGTGGCTGTTCCATAGACCTCGGATGTTGAAATATGGATAAATCGTTCGATTTGATCTTTAAATTTTGTTACTGCATTGGCGACTGCCTGGGTGCCCATGACGTCGGTATCAAAGAATAAACGGTTATCGTAAATTGATCGGGTTACATGAGATTCAGCGGCTAAGTGCACAACCATATTCGAACGGGATACGAGCGTGTCCACGAGTTCAGCATTCCGTACGTCCCCATACCAGAATTCGAACCGGTCTGAATTGAGCCCTTTATTCGGTAGGTTCTCTATATTGCCGGCGTACGTCAATGCGTCGAGTACCAAAAGTTGAGCATCTGGATAGGTCTGATAAAGATGATGCACAAGATGGCTGCCGATAAATCCAGCACCACCAGTTACAAGAATAGTATTCATGTAATTTGTCCCGTTGGGGAGTGTACTGCCTTCAGAATGTCCGAACTGTTGTATCCGCAATTTAATATCAAATCGATAACTGAAAGATAGGGGATGAAGTCACCGTGCAACTGTGGGTACTGAGGGTGCTTATAGTTATGCCAAGTAACGTCGATATTTTCTAATGAGAAGAGATCGATATCGAGGTAGGCACGTGCTGCATCGCCAGTTAAATAGCAGGTCGCGTCAAGTTGTTTGCAGATGTGGACGAGTCGTTTGGTGCCGCCACTGTTTGTGTTCATGGTGGAAGCCCAGACGATAGGCGTCGTTATGTTAAGCCATGTCATTAACAAGCGTGTTATCGCCCAATTTAATTCGATGAGCTGCGTCCATTCCCTAGACAAAAGCTCCGCCAGTTCATCTAAGAACGGTTTTCGATATGGAGCAGCAGCGTAGGATTGTCGCAAGGTCTCTATGTGTTTACGGCCCCATCGAGACTGTCCATCAATTTCTATTTCGTTGATGAGTGGTTTGCCTTTGCCCCGATGTCGAATTGGAACTGTGAGCCAGGAAGCTTGGCCATTAGGAGTTTTTATCCGATTTCGATTCCGCCAACCATGTTTGTCGAATTGAACATCATCGAGATAGACAAATACATCGGCCTTTTGCATTTGATCGAAGAAGCCGAGCCAGGGGAGATACCCAGGTTGCAGTATCGCGACGGTATTTGTCTTCGCGGACATGTTAATTTAGGAGCGACGTGGACGTCGTAACCAGAATAATGATCCGATGACGCTGACGGATAAAAGCCCACTGAACAACAATAGCGAAGCCCCAACAGCGACTTCCTTTGAAATGCCTAGAGCGACAAATAATAGCGAGTGTAGCTGTTCACGGAGACCGATGCCGTTTAGCGCGACAGGAATGTTTGTGAGAATAGCGATTGCAATTACAGTCGAAAGAGTAGCTTGAATTGGTGGAACCTCTTGTCCCGTGACGCTGAAATATGCGTTGTAGACGAACGCAAGATTCAAGTAGTACGCGCTGACGAGTAAAAATATTAAGAGGGGTACCCACGGAGCTTTTTGTAGACGCTTTCGAACGGCTTGAAGTTCTTCGCCGAGGCTAAGGAACCGAGAAGGCAGTTGACTGAAAAGAGTGGTCAATAGTGATGCCGGTGCCAGAACGAACGATATTAATAATGCAGTAAACAAGACGGCTAAGACTGAGAGTCCTGTAATAATGTCTGAGTAATTGTCGACGCTATTAGGGACGAACCAGCTAGAAAGAATTGCTAGGCATGCTAGTGATCCGAGAGCGGTTATCCGGTCCATCAAGACAGATGACGTAGCACGAGTATAACCGGCCGATTGGCCCAGGTAGTACACTCGCGCGGCATCGCCTCCGACGCTGGTGGGCAAGAAGTTATTGAAGAACAGTCCAATCATGACTAATTCGAGACTGCCTGCAAGAGGTAGTTCAATAGCCATCAGTCGGTTAAGTAGTCGCCACTTTAGTGCGTAGATTAGTTGACCCAGTACAAATACCGAGACAACCGCGCAGTACAGCCACCATGGGATTTGTTCCATTAAGAGCAGGAACGTTTTCCAGTTAAACCCACGAAATACAAACCACAATAGAGTGGCAGAAAACAGTGTTTGGGCGGCCAAGAAGCCTCGACGACGGGGTGTCATTTGGTCTAGAACAGGCATCGCAGGGGGAGTATATTGAGAGATGTTCTCTGAAACTGAAAAAGACTATCACGTGTGATGCCAATTACCGTGCCCAAGGGGGTTGTCTGGTTCTTAGTGTTTTCAAGTGGGTGATCTTGGAAAATCGCGATGGGAATCGCTTTAGTAGGAGTATGCTTTCTACCGGTTAAATCATTTGAGTGTCGTGGTGCTGAGGCTATTGATTGTGTCTGCCGGCCTTTTGAAATTAGCGAATACATGTGAGACTGTTTTTTACTGTTGATAACGAGTTCTCGTTTCTGAGTGAGAGTGTGTCTTGAGTGACCGTTACGTTGGCTGGTTTTTTCGTCCATGGGAGCATCGTAAAGATCTATTTTCGCTGACGGTGAAAGGAATCTTCGGCCTCGCTTGTTTGAGATTCATCGCTGTTGTTGTTTCCGGCTTGTCTGCGATTCACGGTGATTTTTTTCAAACGCTTCCTGGGCCCTATGCTGAGGCGCTGAACGTGGCGTTGTGGGATAGTCCGGACTTGGAGAACCCAACATCTTTTCACCGCCATAGTTATGGGTATGGACCAACGCAGTATCTGACTCTCTTTCCGATCGTTTTTCTCGGTTCTTATTCAGAAATCGCAATGGTTTTACTCATGTTTTACGTGCCGATTGTTGTGGGGATACCCTATTTACTGTGGTCTATTAGTTCAAGAATCTGCGACGGGTTACGAAGAGAACATTGGAATGGATTGGCGCTGATTGGAAGCGCGGTATTCATGTTTGGGCCATTACATCAGGCGTTGGTTCAACGTGAATTTGAAGTTGTGCAGCTGTTAATGCTCGTGTTGGGCGCATATTTTCTTGTTCTTAATCGCGATACTTTAGCGGCAATTGCCCTTGGCTATATTGCACTCTTTAAGTATTGGCCGGTTGCATTTGGCGGATATTTGTTTCTGACGCGCAGATGGTTCGCGCTGGTTGTCATGGTGTCGACTGTGACCGTTGTTCTGCTGGTTGCCCATTTAATCTTTGATCTTGCCTACTTTCCATTTGCCTCAGCGCTTGGCCGTGAGTCACAGTTTGGTCGTCTCAGTGAGGGGTTTGGCGATGGACAGTTATTTTGTGTCGCAGCGACAGGGACGGCAGTGTCATTGCGTGCAGGTTTATGTGCCATTCAAGGTGTCGTGTCTTGGTTCCCTGCGGTAAGCGCGTTTTGGATCTTACTTATTTCGTCGTCTGCGGTATGCCTGCTCAGTTTTATTACGCTTGAGCGCCGTAAGTTAGCGAGAAATTCAACAGCCGGTCAATGGCGAACGGTACTTGAGTTTAGCTTGGTGTTACTCGCGGTCGTTATACCGTTCCACGCGCATTATTACTATCTAACAGTCTTGCTAATACCGTTGACAGCACTTGCCGGCCGATACTTTTTTGGTGGAATGACAAGCAACCTTCTGAGCCAAATTATTTTGGTGGCGGCATATGTATTGTTGTCCGCGTTCGTAGTGCCCGTCTCGGTATCATCTCGGTTGTTGGGATTCGATTTTTGGACGTTTTATTTGAGGCACGGTATCTATGCTTACGGTCTAGTTTCACTCGGTGCTTTATTGATATGGGAATACTCTCGATTGGCATTGAGAGGGAACGTCCATGTGAAAGCTCCTGCCTAATCACAGAGGTGCCAGCAATTGATATGACGTGTTCATCCTGAGTTGACCACGCTAAACCAAATTAAGATGTGTTCAATCGGTGTTTGACGATCAAGCGGACACTGTCGTTCAGGTTGGTGTTAAGTCAACATGGTTTTATCACCCAGGACATCTTACAGGCGTAATTCGATCTCTATTTCGTTTAAGGTGTCGAATGAAAAGCTCTTGCGTGTCATCGGATGACATCGATGGTCGATAGATCCGGTACCACGCTATCGCCATCATCGGTCGGTGAAGTGTCTTTTTTCCAGTTTACGGTGAGTGTCAGCGCAGTTGCTTGTCTGTGAACCTGAATAAATCGGTTGCCGTCCGGTGCGATGTCGTAGTTCGTTCCATGGCGCCGCAATAAAACTCTCGGTGTTTCCGACTCAAATTCTTGTTCTGTAGAAACTGGCACAACCATTAATTTGGCCAAAGGGTTCTTTGATTGAAGCATTAGGTCGAAGGAGTTTGAACGTCTATAGAAGAGTTTACGGCCATCTGGTGACCAAACAGGAACGGTTCCGCCAGAGTCAGAAACCATCCATTGACGACTCTCGTCCATAGTCGACTGAACCCATATCTCCGAACGAGCAGTTTCCTGTGACTGGCTGGAGTACGCTAGCCATTGGCCGTCAGGAGATACTCTGGGCACTTCTGTGCCACTAGCAGCAGTGAATGCTGTCGGTTGATCTGGTGTTAGGGGTTGGGTTGATTGTTCCGGTGTGACAAGAAAAATGTTTGCATGCTCATCTTCGGGATTTCTGAACGTGTAGGCTAAGCCGGCGCTGCTCCAGAATCGTGGAAGCGCTTGCTGTGTTGAATCGATTTCTCTAACGAAAACAGGAATTTCTGCGGCGGTGTTCTTCGAGTCCTTAACAAATACTCCCGCTTCGTTTTGCCTTAGTGACCAGAATGCGACCTGTTGGCTGTTAGGTGACCAGACCGGGTGAGAATTAAAGCCCTGAGTGGTCAACCGGCTACGAGTACCTTGTTCCAGGCTATAGACCCAAATATCTGATTGGTCTTGTGATTGAAGCCGAAGACTTACGGCTAACCATTTCCCATCGGGTGAGAAACGAGGTTGGTCGTGTTCCCCGGGCAGTCGTGAAAAGATTTCAGCCTGATTATTTCGGTCCAACCAGATGAGACCATCCTGACCTTCCCAATGCGCTAAAAGTCCTGTCTGAGAAACCGAAAATATTGCATCGCCGTCAAGGTTATGACCTATATGTGTTTTCAGTGGAAGAATGTCTTCGTAAATATTTGATGGCACCAGCTGTTTTAGATCAAAAGGCCTTGCGACTAGTGTTGACTGATAGACATATAGCAAATATCCAGGCGAGGCGAACTCGACACGAGATTCGGTGTTAGGAAAGAGTCGGATTCTTTCATTTGACCTTAGGGACTCTAGGTAGGCGATGTTTTCGCTATTCAAGCTCTTGGATACATAAATGAAATGGTCATCATCCGGAAGGAAGTGAGGCCATTGATGCGCAACTTCATAGCGTGGTTGTGGTCGGCTAGGTGTCTGATCTTCTGAGACTATTTCTGTTGCTGGAACTGGTTTTCCTCCGGTATCAGCGACACGGTAGAGTGGGCCGTCACTTTGTAGTGAAAATAGGATGACGCCTGATTTATTCCAGGTTCCATCTTTACCTTCTGGGGCATTACACAAGGTGATCGCGTTAAGATCATTTAACCTAATGGTTTTGAGTGTTCCGCTTGCGAAGAACCCTAATGCATCGTTGTGTGGTGACCAGAATGCCCCGTGAGCTCCTGACGTATCAGGTAGTCGGCGACCTTCAGAGCCGTCTGTCTTTTGTACATACAGGAACCTCTCATTAGAGTTGTCGACTAGCGTAAAAGCGAGATGCTGGCCGTCGGGCGAGACTGAAACGGAACGGTCGGCAGAAAAATTTAGAGATTCCGGCGCTATGATCGTCGAGTCAGAAGCCTCACCAACTTCATATTCGTCTGTTGCAAAGATGCTGAGAGCTAGAAAAATATTAATAAAAGCACTGAACAAAAGAAGGCAACTGCCGAGTATGAATCGGTTTCGTTGGTGGTTTTCCACTATCCGATGTACTGCCACTAATTTTATTAATTTTACAGGTTTAGCTTGGATTCATTGGGCTGCGCTCAAACAAATTTAGAAAATATGGAGTGCCTTGACAAAAAAGTGCCAGCTTGCGAAAGTAAATCGTTCATATTTTGAACATATGTGCACCGATTCCAACTATTGGCATGAATTGGATACCCGAATCGTTCGACTTTTTGAGTATTCGCAAACCAGCTTGAGTTATATGACATCAGCATCCCGTAAAACGTAAGGGGTTTAATATCGTTGTTTTTGTCTGCCACGTAATTCTTTTTGTCTTGCGGTTGACCTCTGTGAGGCGATGCGGTCTTTCTATCGCTCCCAGTGTGTTTGGGTTTGAGCGAATAAGGTACTGAAGTTTTTGTTGCTGCGTCGAAAAGTATCTGTGTCTGAAGAAATAACACTGTGCCGTTTAGTTAGTTTTATGGTGCTGTATGCTTCCAAGCATTTGCAGGTAAACCTGCTCACTAATGAAAGAATATTTTGACTACTGAACAACCGTGGCATTACCGCCGTGTGTTAGTGACCGGAGCGACTGGCCTCCTTGGTTCGTGGTTGACCCAATGGTTAGTCGATCGAAATGCGGAAGTAGTTGCGCTGGTTCGAGACGGCGTACCGAGAGCTAATTTTCAAAGACTCGGCCTTGATCAACGTGTGAACGTTGTCCAAGGGGCACTCGAGGATTATCACTTACTTGAAAGAACGATCAATGAATACGAAGTTGAAGTGATCTTTCATGTAGCAGCTCAGACTCTGGTCGGTATTGCGAACAGCAACCCACTCTCTACTTTTACCTCCAATATTCAAGGTACCTGGAACTTACTCGAAGCGGCCCGCCGCCATACTGGTCTTCGTGCTCTTGTCGTAGCTTCTAGCGATAAAGCTTACGGCACACAGGCTGAACTGCCATATCGCGAAGAGGCGCCATTAGTGGGGCGACACCCATATGACGTATCAAAAAGTTGTGTGGATTTGATTGCTCAGTCCTATTGGCATACATATCAATTACCGGTATCTGTAACTCGCTGTGGGAATTTTTACGGCGGTGGGGACCTTAATTTCAATAGAATCGTGCCCGGGACGATCCGGTCTTTGCATCAGGGCGAGCGCCCGATTGTCCGGAGTGATGGTACTCTCAGACGTGATTATGTCTACATAAAAGAAGCGGTGGGGGCCTACGCGACGTTGGCCGAGCATATGCTTAACGGTCGTGCTATCGGCGAATGTTATAACTTTAGTACGAACCACCCATTGCGTGTTCTTGAGGTCATTGAAGCAATATCAAAATTGATGGGCTGTACTGACCTCAGTCCGGTCATTCAGAATCAGGCCACGAATGAGATTCCAGATCAATTTCTTGATGGAAGCAAAGCAGCCAAAGAGCTTGGATGGAGTCCTCACTACACCCTAGAAGAAGGACTTAGTGAGACGATAGCTTGGTATCAGAAATTTTTGGATGATAACGTGGCAGAGGGCGTGAAATAGCTTTAGTCGTTCATAGAGACGTCTGTTTTTTCGAGTCGCGAAAATACTTGGCATGTTGTCATTGAACTCTAATACCTAAAATTTTATAAGCCAGTTCGTGACTGAAAAATACGGTTGGTCCACCGTCCTTGAAATATACGGTTTGCTCAATACGGGCGAGCGTAGGCGCATCATTGTCTTGTTTAGTCTCATGGTGATTGGCATGGGGCTGGAAATGCTTGGAATAGGCCTGGTCATTCCGGCAGTTACACTGCTTTTGCAGGCTAATCCTTCAGAAGCATACCCGCCTTTAGCCGTGGTCCTTGAGATGTTAGGGCAGCCGACCCAGATACAGCTTATCACCGGTGGAATGCTTCTTCTGGTGGGTGTCTATTTGATCAAGGCGCTGTTTCTTGGATTCTTAGCTTGGTATCAAAATGATTTTGCTTTTGGTGTTCAACGGCATATTTCGAGAGAACTATTCTCTACGTATTTGCACCAGCCGTACGCGTTTCATTTACAGCGGAATTCGGCGCAGCTAATCCGGAATGCTGTTAATGAAGTGCATAAGTTGTGGTTTTTGATTCTTAACCCAACGTTGGTGGTACTTGGTGAAGGTCTAGTGTTGGTCGGAGTGACATGTTTGTTGTTTTTTGTCGAACCGATTGGTGCACTTTTGGTGGTAGTGATACTTGGTTGCGCCGCATGGGGGTTTCATCTTTTTACCCGTGGTCGATTATTGCGTTTGGGTATTGCGCGGCAGCATCATGACGGACAGCGCATTCAAGAATTACAGCAGGGTCTTGGTGGTGTGAAGGAGACTAAGCTACTTGGGAGAGAGCTAGGATTTCTTGCCAAATACGAGGAGCACAACGCAGAAAGTGCGCGCATCGAACAATTCCAGGCCACTTTGCAATTATTACCTCGCTTATGGATCGAGCTACTTGCAGTGACTGGCTTGGCTACGCTGATTATTGCAATGCTTGCGCAGGGGCAGGATGCAGCGTCTATTGTTCCGACACTTGGACTGTTCGCTGCGGCGGCTTTTCGACTGATGCCTTCTGCTTATCGAGTACTTGGCGCGGTTCAGAATCTTCCATATGGCATGCCAGTGATTAAGATGTTGCGCGAAGAACTTAAACTGAACCCTGAGTTACAGGTAAATGCGGAAAGTGATGTTGATCCTCGGTTGCGAAATGCTTTTGAGCATGACATTGAGTTAGTGGATGTCGACTACAAGTATCCGTCATCCACTGAACCCGCACTAAAAGGTCTCAATATCGGTATTGGTAAAGGCGAGTCGATTGGGTTTGTCGGTCCCAGTGGTTCTGGGAAAAGCACCCTGGTGGATATTGTGTTGGGGTTATTGACCCCGACGTCAGGCAAGGTCAAAGTCGATAATAAAGATATTCAGACAAGCCTTCGGGGTTGGCAAGACCAGATCGGTTATGTGCCACAGTCTGTTTTTTTAACAGATGACACTTTGCGGAATAACGTGGCTTTCGGGATTCCTTCGAACCAAATTGACGAGGGTGCAGTGACTCGCGCGATACAAGCCGCACAGTTGGATGCATTTGTGACAGGGCAGCCCGATGGACTTGACACCGTCGTTGGGGAGAGAGGGGTTCGTCTTTCTGGCGGGCAACTGCAGCGCATCGGTATTGCTCGCGCGTTGTACCATGATCCTCCGGTTTTGGTGCTAGATGAGGCCACAAGTGCACTCGACACTCTTACGGAAAAAGGTGTAATGGATTCGGTGGAAGCATTACAGGGTAGTAAAACATTGCTGATTGTCGCTCATCGGCTGTCAACCGTTAAACATTGTTCCCGTTTATATCAATTAGAGGGAGGTCGTGTGATTGCAGAAGGGACACCGGCTAAGCTTCTTCAGGAGCAGAAGGCTGTCTAGGCAAGAGGGTTTCTTCGATTCGTATTTTGATGAACTAAGCATCCGTCTACGTGATGCATCTGTAGAGCAACTTAACGATCTGTTTCAGGCTTTTGGTGGGGCTCGGGATAAAGGTGGCAAGGTTATTTTGGTTGGTAACGGCGGAAGTGCGGCAATTGCGAGTCATGTCGCGGTTGACTTAACGAAGGCAGCGAGGGTGAGAGCAATTAACTTTAACGAAGCTGATTTGATTACGTGTTTGGGAAATGATTATGGCTATGAAAATTGGATGGCGAAAGCCCTCGAGTTCTATAGTGACAGCGGCGATATCGCTGTGATTATCAGTAGCAGCGGACAGTCTCAGAATGTTGTTACTGGCGCTAAAGCTGCTCGTGAACTCGGACTTCAAGTGGTGACGCTGTCAGGGTTTCAAGCAACTAATCCACTGCGCAAGCTGGGCGATCTTAATTTGTGGGTGAATAGCGAAACTTACAACGTTGTTGAGACGACACATCAGTCTTGGCTATTGGCTGTTATTGATCGCCTTGTCGAGGCTGGCCAGTAGCTATGAGCAATGGAGCAAAGGTACTTGTTACGGGTGACAGGGGGTATATCGGTTCTGTTCTGAGCGACGTTCTTTTGAGCAAAGGATATGCGGTAGTAGGCCTTGATACTGGCTATTATCAAGACTGCCTTATCGATTCGAATGTGACGACCTATCCGTCGCTCGATCGAGATATTCGTGACGTCAGTATTTCTGATCTCGATGATGTTGATTCGATTGTGCATCTCGCGGCGTTGTCAAACGATCCGTTGGGGGAACTCGCACCGACATTAACGGATGAGATTAATTTGCAAGGCACTCTACGTTTGGCTAGGTATGCGCGTGAAAAAGGAATAAGGCGCTTTGTCTACGCATCCTCGCAGAGTATGTACGGGGTATCCAATACTGATTCTGAGTTGGATGAAGATGATAGTTCTAAGAATGCGATAACGGCTTACGCTAGAACGAAATGGGATGCTGAATTAGAACTAAAAAAGTTAACCAACGATGAATTTACGGTTGTGTGTTTTCGACCATCCACCGTTTTCGGGGCTAGTCCTCGCTTACGTTGCGATATCGTTTTTAATAGTTTGGTAGCGTGTGCTTATACGACGGGAAAAATTGAGATCAAAAGTGATGGGACGCCATGGAGGCCAGTGGTACATGTGCGGGATGTATGTTCTGCGTTTATTGCTGGCCTAGAAGCCCCTGCCGAACTTGTATCCGGTCGTTCCTATAATGTCGGTATTGCTAATGGAAATTATTCTGTTCGTGATCTTGCCGAGGCAGCCGCGCGTGCTGTTCCTGGTAGTGAACTTACATATACGGGTGAACACGGAGCCGATGCTCGCACGTACCGTGTCAGTTTTAAGAGGATACTTAGCGAATTGGAAGGCTGGTACCGACCTGAATGGGATCTTGATCGCGGCGGTCAAGAACTCGTCTCGCTTTTTAAGCATGTCGGCTTCACAGAGCAGCAATTTCGCGGTCGGCTAACCAACCGCGTAGGCCAGTTGAAGCATCTTATCGCTTCAGGTCGTCTCAGTAATGATTTGTATTGGTGTTAGTGGAACGTCGACGAGTGAGGTGTCTCTTGTGATTTTTAAGGAAACGAAATTCAAGGAAGTGTTCGAGATTGAACCGGAGGTGCGTGCGGACGATCGCGGTTATTTTTACCGGAACTTCGCGGCAGAGATTTTCCACACGAATGGCATTACGGATTCCGTCGTTCACATCAATCGTGGATTCAATACGACAAAGGGCACCATTCGTGGGTTCCATTATCAGGTTGCGCCGAAGTCTGAAGATAAAATCCTGCAGGCATTAAACGGCAGTTTTTATGACATTGTTGTAGATCTTCGCTCCGACTCGCCGACGTATAAAAAATGGCAAGGATTCGAATTGTCGGCGGAACGAAAAAATATGCTGATCGTACCTAAGGGCTATGCTCACGGCATTCAAACACTTACTGACAACTGCGAGTTACAGTATTTTGTAACAGAATATTACTCACCGGATCATGAGCGAGGTATTCGCTATAACGACACTCAATTTGGTTTTGTCTGGCCTCTTGGCGAGCCGACAGTTATTTCAGAAAAAGATTCGTCCTGGCCTGACTTTAAAGACTAGCTACGACGGTTGTTGATTTTTATCTATTGGTTTTAGCCTACTGTGCGATTTGTTATCACCGGCGGCACCGGGTTTATAGGCGCTTATGTGCTTCGTCAGTTGCGGGGGCATGACGTCCTTTGTTTTTCGCGTAATCCAGACGCACTTCCTGACACTGAAAGACTGATAGTTAAACTGGCCGATTTTCGGAATGGAGGAGAATGGGTCGCATCGATAAAAGACTTTCAGCCCGAATGTTGTATTCACCTTGCTTGGGAAGGCCTGCCTGATTATTCACTTAGTCGATGTCGAATCAACTTAGATGCCAGTCTGCGGTTGTTGGACGTGCTCTCACAGGTGCGTGTAAAACGACTAGTCGTATCCGGCAGCTGTTTCGAATACGGTAACGTGGATGGATCGATATCTGAGGATCAAGAAGCGGATAAACACACCGTATTTGCGGCGACCAAGGTCGCTTTATTGAAAGTACTGGACGCTGTTGCAACTGATTTTGACTATCGGTGGGCACGGTTGTTTTTCGTGTATGGGCCTGGACAACGTTTGACTTCACTAATCCCATCTCTCCGGAATTCCTACGTGGCAAATAACACTCCAGAGATACGAACACCCGAAATTGTCCAGGATTTTGTTCATGTTGAGGACGTCGCAGGAGCCTTGGTGACTTTGGGCCAGTACGATGGTCCTTCTGGAATTTTTAATGTCGGGTCTGGTTATCCGACGAGCGTAGGACATGTCGCGAATCAGGTTGCACAATACTATGGACATACAGCCCTCTTCGATGTGAATTCAAAAGGTAGAGGGTTTTGGGCGGATCCTCAAAAAATGACCAGCCATACAGGTTGGTCTGCCCGTATTGGGATCGACGAGGGGATTAGAAAAACCCTCGTTGCGTTGGACGCTAAACCATGAAAATGCCGCGACAGGCGGTAATTTTGTGTGGGGGTCTCGGTACCCGGCTCCGACCTTTAACCGACACTCTTCCAAAACCGTTGGCGCCCATTAATGGCCGCCCCTTTCTTGCATATTTGATTGCTCAATTGCGTGAGCAGCAAATTCAGCGGGTGTTGTTACTTACCGGCTATAAGGGTGAAATGATCAGAGATTATTTCGAAGGGAGAGCTGATAATCGTATTCAAATTGATTACTCGTCTGGACCGACCGAGTGGGAAACAGGTAGGAGATTGTGGGAGGCGAGAGAGTACCTCGACGATTGTTTTATGCTGTTGTACTCAGATAATTATGTGTTAACTGATATTTCCAAGCTTACTGAAATTCACACGGCTGGCAAGCACGCGATTACACTAACTGTTCGCTCGAAACAGAACGGCAATATAAAGCTTGACCCATGCGGTCAGGTCGTCCTTTACGACTCCAGTCGTGCCGAGCAAGACCTCGATTACGTGGAGATCGGTTACATGCTCGTTGAGCGTAATGAAGTACTAAATGAGTTTAGTGATACGGACGTTAGCTTTTCACGAATTCTTGGCCAACTTGTTAGACGTGGGCGGGTCGGCGCGGTGAACTCTGGCGATGCCTATCACAGTATTTCTGATGTGGAACGATGGAAACGGACAGAGCGTTATTTAGAGGTGAAGCGGATAATACTGATTGATCGTGATGGTACGATCAATCAGCGTGCACCTCGTGGAGAGTACATTACTCATTGGGACCAATTTTACTGGGTTGACGAAACATTTGAGGCAATGCGGCAACTGTCGAAAAAGGATTTTCGTTTCATAGTGGTGTCGAATCAAGCCGGCATTGCCCGTGGGATGCTAGAACCATCTGTTGTCGAAGAAATGAACGACCGGATGGTGGCCGAGTTAAAATTGGCCGGCGTTGATGTGATAGATGTTTATGTCTGTCCTCACCACTGGGATGATAATTGTTCTTGCCGAAAGCCCGAGCCAGGATTGTTTTTTCGAGCCTCGACAAATCATTTGTTGAGGATGAGTCGAACTGTGTACGTTGGTGATGATCCGCGTGACAGTCGAGCGGCTTTTAATGCAGGGTGTTTAAGTGTTCTTATCGGACCTGAAAGAAATTGTGACCCTGGGGGAGGGGCGAAGACTGACTTTTCGTCAGAGACGTTGCCCGAGGCCGTGCCATGGATCGTGTCGCAATTCGAATCATGGGAAGCAGAGGACTGCTAACGTATTTACATGCCTAATGTAACGGCGCTTCCTCGAGCAGTTACAACGATTACACCGCAGCGTATTGGGTTTGCTGGCGGTGGAACTGATTTCCCTGAATTTTATCGTGCGCATGGTGGCGCGGTATTGAGTTCGACTATTGATAAATATATTTACGTCACTGTAAAGCGTCATAGCACACTATTTAATGAAAATTACCGTCTTAGCTACTCGCAGACTGAGCATGTAAATAGCGTGGATGAGATCGAAAATGACATCGCTCGCGAATGTTTGCGCCTCGTTGATGTAGAGCCACCATTATTTATTGCTACGGCATCTGATCTGCCGGTTTCTTCAGGCTTGGGTTCCTCGAGTAGCTTTGCAGTTGGGTTGCTGTATGCACTCCATACGTTGCGTGGAGAGGATGTATCTGCGGGTCAACTTGCAGAGGAAGCCTGTCATGTCGAACTCGATGTGCTGGGACATCCGATTGGAAAACAGGATCAGTACGCGGCCGCGTTTGGTGGTCTCAACTACTTATCGTTCCAGAAAGATGATCGCGTTCAGATCGATTCTGTATGGCTTCCTGGAGTCGGGGCGGATGGCTTATTTCAAAATATCATGTTGTTTTGGACCGGAATACAGAGAGATGCAAACGCGGTCCTCCGTGAACAAAGCGATAACATTTTTCGCACGAGTAATAAATTGATCGAAATGCGAGATATGGCTGGCCACTGCCGAGATTTGTTACTTAAAAACCCTGAAAACATTGGACAATTAGGTGCGTTACTAGATTCTGGGTGGAAAGCAAAGCGTAGTCTGGCGAGTACTATTGCATCGTCGGAAACGGATGTCTTATATGAGCGTGCCCTGGAGGGTGGTGCCGTCGGAGGAAAGATTGCGGGTGCTGGCGGAGGAGGATTTTTACTGCTTGTAGTCCCAACTGATCGAAAAGAGGCTGTGCGTGCAGCGTTACCTGGCATGCTTGACGTCTCGATCGCCTATGAGCCTCGAGGAGCACGCCTGTTGTCAGTCGTTCCAGGATGATAGATGTTTTTGATTTGTCGGAGGTTTTGAAAGGGGCATTTGTTTGACTGTTTTTGTTACGGGTTCAGAAAGTTTTATTGGCGGTTTTTTTATCGAAAAATGTCAAGAGTTTGGATTTAGCGTTGTTGGGATCGACAGTGTCGTCTCTGGTAATTCCGTAACTACGCAGGCAGACATACGTGATCCTGGGTTGGCTGATCTTATTCCCGAGGAAGCCATAGTAGTGCATCTGGCTGCGATTTCTCGTGACCCAGATTGTCGCGCTGATCCCAAAAGCGCATTCGATATAAATGTGACGGGCACACTGAATGTCGCTCATGCCGCGCGTCAGCGACATGCCCGTCAATTGATATTCGCGTCAAGTGAATGGGTCTATGGTGACGTGGCCAATAGTGAGGTGCAACTCGAAGACCGTAACATTGACGTAACGGCAATCAATTCTGAGTATGCCCTTAGCAAAATTGTTGCTGAACAACTTTTGAAACTATCATTTTCCGATCTTCCGACAACGGTGCTTCGATTCGGTATCGTATACGGGCCGCGTCCTGTACTTGCATCCGCGGTTGAACATCTTTTTGATGCGGTGCGTTCGAAGGATACAGTGACGGTTGGAGCCTTAGCTACCGCGCGAAGGTTTATCCATGTTCGTGATATTGCTTCAGGTATTCTTGCGAGTTTCGGACGTGATGGTTTCGAAATTTTTAATCTAAGTGGTGATCGACCAATTAGTCTTGGCGAAGTGATCGATGCGAGTTGCGAATTCTTGGAGAGAGAAGTTGAAATTATTGAAAAAGCGCCGAATGAGCCAAGCATTCGTAATCCTGACAACAGTAAAGCACGCACCGCGTTTAATTGGAAACCGGAAATTGATTTGATGGCAGGCCTGTCAGACTTAGCGCGTTCTGCCGATTAATATAGATAAGAACATGTAACCTATGAATGAATCGTTAGACGATCATATGTTTCAAACTGCGGATTTACGCATACCGTCTGAGGCTAATTCATGTGCGCTCGAGGTTTTGCGAGTTAGGTATTTTCAGCATCTTCTTAACGAGATGTTGAAGCAGAAGCAGTTTAAAATTCCCATACATTTGGGATTTGGACATGAAGGTGCAGCAGTTGCTGTTGCCATGACTTCTGGCTCGGAAGATTGTCTTTGCTTGAGCCACCGAAATGCTGCGTACAATCTGGCGCTTACGAAGTCTCTGGACGTAGTGCTACAGCATTATCGACTATTGGCGACTTCTGAGGCTGGCGCATTTATGGGCTCAATGAACTTGGCCACTCAGGGGACGTCTATCGCTTATACGTCCAGTATTCTAGGCAATAACCTCCCCGTGGCGGCGGGTATTGCAATGAACCGGATGTTTTCTGAGCGGCCTGGCGTTGTTTTTGTATTTACAGGCGATGGCGCAATGGAGGAAGGAAGTTTTTGGGAGACATTGGTCTTTGCTTCTAGTCATAAACTTCCGTTGGTGATTGTGGTGGAAAACAATAATCACTCGATGTCGTCGACCATTAAACAAAGACGTTCGCCTATTAATATTGAGCAAGTATGTACTGGCACTGGCGTAATGTTTGGTAGCGCTTCTGGTGCTGATGTCGAGGAAACGAAGAGTGTCCTGGTTGCGGCTAGAGAGAGCGCCATTGCCGGCGTTCCCGCTTGCGTCGAGTTGGCGTTGACTACGTTTTGCCAGCATGCTGGACCAACGCCTGGGTGGCCCGATGATCCACTTCGGATATCGATCGAAGATGGATTGCTTGTGGATGAGTCTGTGTCTGATCCGGTTTATTTTGCAAGACGCACCCTGGGCGCAGATGAGTACGAGCGGGTGTCGGAACAATTCCTAAAGGTGAGTAGCCTGTGAGCAAGTCATATATAGGACAGATCGTTGATGCTGTTAACTCCGTAACGGAACGATGCGGTCCTGTGCTGTTATTTGGAGAAAACATCGATACAGGTTCTCGACTTTCTGGTCTGGCACGAGGGTTAACGGTTAATTCTGAAGGGCGTATTCTGAATGTCGGCAATTGTGAGTTGACTCATATGGGAATTGGCTTTGGGATGATGTTGGATGGAGGCAGGTCCACCTTATTCATGAAGCAGTTAGATTTTTTACTCCTTGGACTCGATCAGATCGTAAATACGTTTAACTTCGTACGGGCTACGAAGGCGGAAGAAGATATTGGCAGTTTTACTATTTTCCTGATTGTCTGTGACCAGGGATATCAAGGGCCACAGTCGAGTCTTAATTCCGCTGGTGATATCGCATCGTTGGCCAATGTTGACGTTTACTGTCTAAATGGGGCGTCAGACGCCGAAAGCATTATTAGGGATCAGTTTGTTGAATCTGGTTTCCGGATTATTTGTACGAGCCAACGGTTGTTTGGGAGTCCGGCATTGGATGTCCCTGTTGAAGAGAAAAGTATTGATAATGCGATCTTCAAGTATCGATCAGGTAATGATGTGACTATTGCCTGCTATAATTTTTCGCTTCGGCATGGCCTTGAACTTGCTCAGTACCTTAGCGGATGTGGTATTGAAAGCGACTTGTTCCATATTAATTTTCTACCTCAGATGAATAACGAATTGATCGTCAAATCTTGTTTGCGAACGGGCGGGCTAGTATTGCTTGACGATTCGAAGACAGTAACCAAATTTGGTGATGCGCTGGTTACAAAACTAAATGCCTTGGATTCGAGTCCTTCGGTGCTTTCAATAGGTCGTCGTGGCTGTATTGATAGGGATTATGGCGCTGTAGCGGATCAGTTAGATATAGAGCATGAAAGTGTCCATCAGTTTGTTCTTGGCTTAAAAAACCGCACAGTAACAGCATGATTTTTATTTCGGGATTTCACCACCCAAATAATGATGAGGTCATGGTCAAGGCTTGTTTGTGTCGAATAGATTAATATTAATGGTAGTAAAGGCAACCCAAGCATAGTGATGCGGGGAGCAAAACTGTATGTCAACTGAAACGGTAGCGAATGATGGTGGTCCGGCTGGTTCGTCGATTCCTCTCACCACCGATGTGGGAATAGGCCAGGCGGTACCGGATGGACTGTTGCCACTAGAAATTAAGCCGTCAGGTCGAGTGATCGTAGAAGTTGCGGGTGTGTGTCAGGCGACGTGTCCTTTTTGTGCGCAGAATTCAGGGAAATCGAGACGGAAAGAAAAACCGCTAGCGTACATGCCGGTTGAGACGTTTCACGCGACTATATCGCGTCTTAGTAAATCTGAAGCGGTTAAGACCGGAAAGATTGACCGTGTCTATTTGTATAACTGGGGCGAACCTTTTTTAGCACCGACCATTAACGAGTACTTGGAAATACTAAAAGACCATGGTCTCTATGCGGTGATTAGCTCGAATTTTCAACTTGTCCGGCCTATTCACAAGGAAAACTATCCAGTTATAAATGAAGTTATCTTTAGTCTGTCTGGGATGAGCCAGGAAACGTATGGCAGGATTCATGGTGACTTTAGCAAGGTGTTGGAGAATTTCGAGACCTTTAACTCTACGCTAAAGCAATATTCACCAAAATCACAAGTCTTCATGTCATGGCACCGGTATACGTTTAATGAGCATGAATTTTGGGATGCGTATAGGTACAGCCGACGACACGGCGTGTCATTTATCCCTTCAGTCGCATTTATGAACGATCTGGTCGAGTTGATTCAATCCGCGACGGACCGATTGCCTGCGCATAGGAAAGAAGAAGCCCAACGAGACATATACCTTGACCATATGGTCGAAACCATTGAATCGTACAAAGAAGCCGGTCCAGATTATGACTGTCCGGCTTGGGACGACGTTGTTATTGATGAGCGTGGTCGTATGCTGCTGTGCTGTGGGACGGATGCACAATCATCCGTGGGTGACGTGCGTGAAACTCCGTATGATGAGATGCGAACAAAAAAAATAAATGCGCCCTTGTGTAAGGCCTGCAAGGAAACTGGTGTGGCTGAGTGGGCTCATAATAATCATCATGACCACAATCAACTGCCGTGGCCAGAGGGTGGTGGGTTGGACGCGGTAAGGCTCAAGATTAGTCGGAACTATCTCAAATATAAGAGCGACATCCGGCAGTATTTAAACAAATCAGCTTTTGGCGAACCGATACTTGATATATATCGAAACGGGTCTCGTCTAAAGTCAAGGTTCTCGTAAACCTTTTCATGTCTTCGCTGGGCGGGTGCTGGTGTTGTCCTTCTGCCTGTTTCTGAAGAGCACAATACTCAGACTGCAGAGTCAAACAAGATGCTCCTTTGTTTGTGTCTCACCAATAAACAGATGAGTCTAGTTATTTGTATGGAGTTTCGTTGTAGTGGTGAGTGCACCTAAAGTAACAGCGATCATTCCGACGTTTCGTCGACCGCTGTTCCTGAAGAGAGCGTTGCTTAGCGTGCTTCAGCAATCCTACTCACATTTTGTAATTCAAATATTGGATAACGCTTCAGGAGATGAGACTGGTGATATCGCTAAAGAGTTCATGAAGAGTGACTCGCGTATTCGGTATTATCGCCACGAAAACAACATCGGTAGCTTGAACAATATGATCTACGGCATGCAAACCGTCGAGACAGAGTTTTTCAACATTCTTTGTGACGATGATGTGTTGATGCCGACGTTTTATGAAGAGGCGCTTTCTCTGCATGAGTCATCTGAAGAGCCTCTGGCTTTCGTATGCTCCCGCGTTGCAGCTGTTGACGAGCGTGGACAATTTACAGATTTAAATCAACACACACATCCACGGAATAAATGTGTGTTGGATCCTCCAGACGGCATCGTTCGTTGTATACGTGGAGGAGTGTCACTGACCGGCGTTGTCTATAGGGCGAGTGCGATCACATCAATTGGCATGCCCAGAGATGCGTGGTGGAACTGGACGGAAACGGGTTGGCATGCGATCGCAGCGGCCACTTATCCCATTGGTTGTTCCCCGATTGTCGGTGGTATTTTCATGAACCATTCTGGCGGTGGTTCGAAGAAGATGGATCGGGCTGAATTTAGACTAACTTGGTTCAAAATGATCGCTGATGTCAAAGTTGTTGCTACGCAGAGGGCTAAGAATGAGTTCTGGTGGAATAGGCATATGTCGCCACTGGTATTCAAAAGATTTTTTGGGACTTCGGTGCGGCTGTGCAGTTCTGAAGGGGCGAGCATGTACGATGAGCTAAGAAGGTTGGCAGTCCAGGTGGGCTTGAATCGTTGGATGGTGATTTGTGTTGTGAAGGTGGCTCGAGTCTGTCAGACGATTGGTATCGGTAGTCTCGTCAATTTAATGCTCGATGGATTGCAGATTCTTTTTGGTTATAGAAGTCGGAACAGAAGCATAGTCGCGTTTGGTCAGCAACGGATAGAGGAGCCTATCGTGGCAGCATCGACAGAGTTTAATGATTTGAGTCAGCGGGCTGGTATTGGGTAATCAGACTTATCTTTACGTTTGTTAGGGCTTACGTAGCGACAAAAATTTCATAATGCGGAAAAAATTACTTGATGTTCTTGCGTGTCCTGATTGTTACGGAATACTTGAGTGCGAGCCCAGTGATGTTGCGGATGATTCTGATGTCATCGCAGGTAAGTTGATTTGTCAGACCTGCGAGAAGGTTTTTCCGATAGAACGAGGAATCCCGAGATTTGTGCCTTCTGGGAACTATGCGACCTCATTTGGGTATCAATGGAATCGGTTTCGGCGAGAGCAGATTGACTCTCTGAATGGGACTCGGCAATCTGAAAAACGGCTATTGTCTGAGACCGCATGGGCGGATGAGTGGTGGTCTGGTAAGTACATCCTTGATGCTGGTTGTGGCGCAGGAAGGTTTCTAGAAGTTGCGAGTCGTCACACAGATTGCGATGTCGTTGGTGTTGATATTAGCTCAGCGATTGACGCTGCGCAGGAGACTGTTGCCGGTCGATCGAATGCCCATCTCGTGCAAGCGAGTATATTTAATTTGCCGTTTCGACCTGGTTCGTTTGATGGTGTGTATTGTATCGGTGTGATTCAACACACGCCTGATCCGCCATCAGCGATTGAAAGCTTGGCTGATAATGTCAAAGAAGGCGGAGAAATCGCCGTGACGATTTATGAACGCCGATGGTTTACGTTGCTTTACAGCAAGTACTGGCTTCGCCCATTGACGACTCGAATTTCTCCAGCGTGGTTGTTGACATTAATTAAATCTCTCATGCCATTCGCATTTGCGCTGTCGGAAGTGCTATTTCGAGTGCCTTATCTGAAAAAAGTATTTCAGTTTGTGTTGCCGGTGGCGAACTACGTTGAGGCTAAAGAGTTGTCACTTCGTCAAAGGTACCAGTGGGCGATACTTGATACATTCGATATGCTGGCTCCTGCATACGATAAGCCGCAACGAGAAGATAACGTCGTCAAACTTCTTACTGCGCGAAGCATTTGTGACATACGACGACTTGCGAATGCTGGGTTGAATTTGGTTGGTAGAAAGAGTCGGGATATTCATGATGTTCACGCGTAGCGCGCCTGAGTTGTTGGCCAGTGGAGGCTTTGAATAGACATGATGAAGGTTGTGTTGTTGGCTGGTGGGTTGGGAACACGTCTTGCAGAAGAAACAGAGATTAAGCCGAAACCGATGGTAGAAATCGGAGACCATCCCATTTTATGGCACGTAATGCAGGGCTATGCGCATCAAGGATTTCATGAATTCTTAGTCGCGTTGGGTTTTCGTGGCGATGTAATTAAACGTTATTTCTATGACGTCCACATGCTAAGTGGAAGCATGACCGTCGATTTAGGTCGTGGTGAAGTTGCCCGTCACGACGGAGGGCGTGAGGACTGGGTTGTGCATCTTTTTGATACAGGCCTTGACACAATGACAGGTGGTCGACTCAAGCGCCTTGAGCCTGCCTTGAAGGCAGAGACGTTTATGCTCACGTATGGCGATGGAGTTAGCGATATTGATCTCCACAAACTAGTTCAATTTCATAAGTCGCACGGCCGAATTGCTACAGTCACTGCCGTTCGACCTCCAGCGCGGTTTGGGGGACTCGTGTTTGACGGTGATCTTGTTACCGAGTTCACAGAGAAACCTCAAATTGGAGAAGGTTGGATTAATGGTGGATTTATGGTGTTCGAACCCAAAATATTTGATTATCTTGACCGAGGCGATCAAACCATTCTAGAGGCCGACGCACTGGAGCATCTCGCGGCAGACGGTGAATTGGCGGCTTATCGGCATGAGTCGTTTTGGCAATGCATGGACACATTGAGAGATAAACGTAATCTTCAACAACTGTGGGACCAAGGCTCGGCACCATGGAAGACCTGGGAGTGATGCAGAGCGAAACACAGTGTCGCTCATGTGG
>TARA_B100000686_G_scaffold346267_1_pt1 | contig 30451 bp, 20 predicted proteins | sample TARA_B100000686 | Tara Oceans TARA_B100000686 (sample SAMEA2622733) | marine metagenome | biome: marine biome (ENVO:00000447); feature: marine epipelagic mixed layer (ENVO:xxxxxxxxx); material: "saline water (ENVO:00002010), including plankton (ENVO:xxxxxxxx)" | depth 150 m | reverse complement strand
AAATTCGTGTAATAAAAATTGCTGTAAATAGTGAAGTTGCTATACCAATTAAAAGTGTAGTAGCAAAACCTTTGATTGGTCCTGTGCCAAAAATAAAAAGAATAAAAGCAGTTAAACCAGTTGTAATGTTGGCATCTAAAATAGATGATAAGGCATTATTAAATCCATCAGAAACAGCCTTAATTTGACCTTTCCCTTTTTTAATTTCTTCACGAATTCTTTCAAAAATTAAAACATTCGCATCTACAGAAATACCTATAGTCAAAACTATACCAGCAATGCCGGGAAGAGTAAGTACTGCACCTAAACCAGCTAATATTCCAAAAATTAATAAAATATTTAGAACCAATGCGATATCTGCAAAAACTCCAGAAGATCCATAATAAAAAATCATCCAAATCAACACTAAAATTAAAGCAATAATAAATGAATAAATTCCGGATTGAATTGCCTCTTTACCAAGAGAAGGACCAACAATTTCAGATTGAATTATTTCTGCAGAGGCTGGCAACTTTCCTGCCCTTAAAACATTAGCTAAATCTATAGCCTCATTTAAAGTGAAATTACCTGATATTTCTGAACGTCCTCCAGATATCGCTCCCTTTGAAACACCAGGAGCAGAATAAACTATATTATCCAAAACTATAGCTATATTACTTACTTGTTTATAGGCATTTCCAGTTAAAGTTTCCCAAATACGTGAACCCTTTCCATTCATTTGCATTGATACTGCAGGATTTCCAATAGCATCATATGTTTGTATGGCATCAACAACTACTCCTCCACTTAATGGGGCTATATCATCACGATTAGATTTTAGAACATATAAGTCAATTAATTCATTATTTGAATCTTGCTTGCCCCAAGCAAATTTAATATACCGATACTTACTTGGTAATAATTTTCTAACTTCAGGCAAATTGAAGTAATCTGTTATTATTTGTTGATCTTTTAATAAAAATTGAGCTATAATTGGTCCTCCTTGATAACCACTACCAATAATTCTATCTAATAAAGGATTAGCAATTGTAGTTGATAAAGTATCTTTTATTACTACATCAGCTAACAAATCATCTATGGCTGAAGATTCACTTTTTGAATCTTCTATATCTTCAATATTTTTCTCTTCTTTTGATTTAAGTACTTCATTAGCTGCAATTAAAAATGAAAATAATTGATCATTCTTGACAGTCTCCCAAAATTCTAATTGAGCTGTACTTTGTAATAGATTTTTTATTCTTTCTATATCTCTTGCTCCTGGAAGCTCTACTAAAATTCTTCCTGAAGAACCAAGTCTTTGAATATTGGGTTGTGTAACACCAAACTTATCAATTCGTTTTCTTAGAACTTCAAAAGCTGAAACGATTGATTCATCAACTTTTCTTCTTATAATTGGATGAACTTGTTCGTCTGACATTTCAAAATTTATTTCATCGCTAAGAGTTTTATTTCCATATACAGATGGATCAGATAAATTTTGAGTGCCTTTTAAAGCTTCATATGCTTTAAAAAAAGAATCTATATAAGGTTCGTCAGAATTTTTCTGAAGGATATCTGCTTCATTTAAAGATTCATTGAAAATTGGGTTTTTTGTATTCTCTGCTAAACCCTTAAGAACATCTTTAATTGAAATTTGAAGAATAACATTAATTCCACCTTTTAAATCAAGTCCTTTATTTAATTCTTTATTTTTTGCATCATTATAAGATGTAAATCCATATATACTAAAATCACCAATAGAATCAAGATAAAAATTTGTAGCTTCTTCTCTAAGTTCAAGATAATTATTTGTTGAAGCAGAAATCTGATTTTGAGCATACGTTTTAGCTTTATCTTCTTGATTACTAGCAATAAAAGTGAAAGAAAGCTGATAAATACTTACCAATCCAAAAAGGATAGCGAAAACACGAATTAAATAATTGCTTTGCATTAGAATTTAAATTAACAATTAATTAAGGCCTGCAAATATAAACTTTAATATACTAAACTCAAACACACTTTTAGATAATAGTTTGAAGTGATAAATTCATATTTTTAACTGCTTTAGCACTTTTTTCAAGTTTTTCTTGTTCAAGTTTATTTAATTTTATATCAATAATTTCTTCAATTCCATTAGCCCCAACTATTATGGGAACTCCGATACAAATATCATCTAAATCATATTCTCCTTGGAGCAATACAGAACAAGGAATCATTTTTCTTTGATCATTCAAAATGCTATCTACAAGATAAGTAACTGATGCTCCAGGGGCATACCAGGCTGATGTGCCTAATAATTTTGTTAATGTAGCGCCTCCGACCATTGTAGAACTTATAACTTTATCTAATTCTTTTTGATTCAAATACTGACTTACAGGAGCTCCATTATAACTTGCTAATCTTGTAAGTGGAATCATAGTAGTATCACCATGACCTCCTATTACCATACCTTGAATATCATTGGCAGGTCTATTTAATGCTATTGATAAATAAGTTTTAAATCTTGAACTATCAAGGGCACCACCCATTCCAATAACTCTGTTTTTAGATATCCCTGTAGCTTTCAAAGTAAGATAAGTCATTGTATCCATAGGGTTTGAAACAACAACAATTATAGTCTTAGGCGAATGCTTTAATATATTTTCTGAGACAGACTTTACAATTCCTGCGTTAATACTAATTAATTCTTCACGAGTCATTCCAGGTTTTCTTGGAATTCCAGAAGTTATAACAACTACATCGCTATCTGAGGTAGCAGCATAATCATTTGTAACTCCAATAATTTTAGTATTAAAACCCAAAGTAGTTGAGGTTTGCATTAAATCAAGTGCTTTACCCTCAGCAAAACCTTTTTTAATGTCCAACAATACAATCTTACTAGCAACTTCTTTAATAGCTATATATTCAGCACATGAGGCTCCGACATTTCCAGCACCAACTATTGTTACTTTCATAATCTTTTATTTAATAAATTATGCATCAATTTTTGCGTAAACAGCATTCTTCTCAATAAATTCTCTACGAGGAGGGACTTCATCACCCATTAACATAGAAAAAATTCGATCAGCTTCTCCTGTAGGTTCAATAATTACTTTTCTTAATGTCCTAAAATTAGGATCCATAGTTGTCTCCCATAATTGTTCAGCATTCATCTCACCTAAACCTTTATATCTTTGGACAGAGGTTCCCTGACCATATTCTTTTATTAAACGATCTCTTTGATTATCATCCCATGCATAATTTTTCTTAGCTCCTTTTTTAACTAGATATAAGGGAGGAGTAGCAATATAAAGATATCCATACTCAATTAATTCACGCATATATCTAAAAAAGAAGGTTAATATTAGTGTGGAAATATGGCTTCCATCCACATCTGCATCACACATTATAACAATTTTATGATATCTTAATTTTTCTAAATTAAGAGCTTTAGTATCTTCTTCTGTTCCAATTGTAACACCAAGTGCTGTATATATATTTCGAATCTCTTCATTTTCGAAAACCTTGTGTTGCATTGCCTTCTCAACATTTAAAATTTTTCCCTTTAATGGCAAAATAGCTTGAAAATTCCTATCACGACCTTGTTTTGCTGTCCCACCTGCTGATTCTCCCTCAACTAGAAAAACTTCACATAAACTTGGATCTTGTTCAGAGCAATCAGAAAGCCTTCCAGGTAAACCACCACCACTTAAAATTGATTTACGTTGGACCATTTCTCTTGCTTTTCTTGCAGCATGTCTTGCTTGAGCAGCAAGAATTACTTTCTCAACTATAATCTTAGCATCATTCGGATGTTCTTCCAAATAATTTTCTAACATTTCTGAAACAGCTTGAGAAACAGCAGAAGAAACCTCTCTATTACCTAGTTTTGTTTTGGTTTGACCTTCAAACTGAGGTTCTGCAACTTTAACAGATACTATTGCTGTTAACCCTTCTCTAAAATCATCTCCTGAAATTTCAAATTTAAGTTTGTCCAAAAGACCAGAAGAATCAGCATATTTTTTTAGAGTAGAAGTTAATCCTCTTCTAAATCCTGACAAATGAGTTCCTCCTTCATGTGTGTTTATATTATTAACATATGAATGAAGGTTTTCCATGTATGAAGTATTATAAATCATGGCAACTTCAACGGGTATATCATTTTTTTCTCCTTCAATAAAAATAACTTCTTGAATTATTGGTTCACGACTTTCATCTAAAAATCTAATAAACTCTTTTAATCCATCTTTTGAAAGAAAAACTTCAGATGGATGCTCCCCCCTTTCATTTTTAACTCTACAATCCTTTATAGATAAATTAATTCCTTTGTTAAGAAAAGAAAGTTCACGAAGTCTTTGAGCAAGTAAATCATAACTAAATTCTATTGTTTGAGTAAAAATTTCTTTATCTGGTGTAAATGTTACTAAAGTTCCTCTTTTATCAGTTTTACCAATTTCTTTAACAGTTGAAAGTGCTTCGCCTTTTTCATATTCTTGCTCCCAAATTTTTCCATCTCTATAAACTGTAGCTTTAAGTGAAGAAGATAAAGCGTTAACACAAGAAACTCCAACACCATGGAGTCCTCCTGAAACTTTATAGGAGTCTTTATCAAATTTTCCGCCAGCGCCAATTTTAGTCATAACAACTTCTAACGCAGAAACACCTTCCTTTTTATGAATTCCAACAGGTATTCCTCTACCATTATCTTCAGTTGTTATAGAATTATCTTCATTAATAGTAAGAGAAATTGTATCACAATGACCAGCCATTGCCTCATCTATAGAGTTATCAATTACTTCATTTACTAAATGATGAAGACCTCTAGGACCTACATCTCCTATATACATGGAAGGTCTTTTCCTTACATGCTCAATTCCTTCTAAGGCTTGTATGCTATCAGCAGAATATTGAGTGGGTTTTTCTAAATCACTCATAATTAACAAACATTACCTGTTAAATTTAACACATTCAAATATACGAAAAAGGCAGGCTATTATTGATTTTGGAGTATAAATACTAAAGTTAGTTATCAACAACTTATTAATCAATTTTTAGATAAAATTAAGATAGGTTTTAAAATTATCTATAAGACTTTTCATGTACATTTGAAATGGCTCTTCCACTAGGTTCATTTTGATTTTTAAACTCATCATCCCACTCAAGTGCTATGGGTGTACTACAAGCCACCGAGGGTACCGAGGGGACACTTAAAGCTGCAGATTGACTAGGAAAATGTTCCTCAAAAATAGATCTATAAAAAAATTCTTCTTTGTTTTTTGGAGTTTGAATAGGAAATCTAAAATGAGCATTAGCCAATTGTTCATTAGAAATATTTATTTCAGTATTTTCTTTCAAAGTATTTATCCAATCATAACCTACACCATCAGAAAACTGCTCTTTTTGCCTCCATACTATACTTTTAGGTAAATAATCTTCAAAAGCTTTACGAAGTACCCATTTTTCAATTCTTTCAGAAGTAATCATCTTATCTATAGGGTTTAATCTCATTGCAACATCTATAAATTCTTTGTCTAGAAAAGGAACCCTTGCTTCAATTCCCCAAGCAGCAAGTGATTTATTTGCTCTAAGACAATCATATTGATGAAGCTTTTCTAATTTTCTTACTGTTTCTTTATGGAAATCTTTTGCCGATGGGGCTTTATGAAAGTATAAATATCCACCAAACAGTTCATCAGCGCCTTCTCCTGAAAGAACCATTTTAATCCCTAAGGACTTGATAGCTCTTGCCATTAAAAACATTGGTGTAGATGCCCTAATTGTAGTTATGTCATATGTTTCTAAGTGATATATAACTTCCCTAATTGCATCTAAGCCTTCTTGTATTGTAAATATTATTTCATGATGAATTGTACCTATATGATCAGCAACTAGTTTAGCTGCCTTAAGATCTGGTGAATTTTTCAAACCAACTGAAAAAGAGTGTAATTGAGGCCACCATGCAGATTGTTTATCATTAGATTCAATTCTTTTAGAAGCAAATTTTTTGGCTAATGCAGATGTAATTGATGAGTCTAATCCTCCAGATAATAATACACCATAGGGAACATCACTCATAAGTTGTCTGTGAACAGATTTAGAAAGCGTATCATGAATATCTTTAATTGATGTTTTGTTTTGTTTTACACTATCAAAACTTTTCCAATCAGGTTTATACCAACATTTTGGTCTAATATTATTACTTTTAAGATAATGACCAGGGGGAAAAATTTCAATTTTTGAACAAATTCCTTCAAGAGATTTTAATTCTGAAGCAACATAAAATGTCCCATTAGAATCCCATCCCATATATAGAGGAACAATTCCAAGATGATCCCTTACTACTAAAAATTCATTAGTAACTGTATCATATATAGCAAAGGCAAAAATACCATTAAGTTTATCTATAAATTCCAGACCAATTTTTTGATATAATGCTAAAATAATTTCACAATCAGAGGCAGTTTTAAAATTATAATCATCAATATATTTGTCACGTAAACTTCTATGATTATATATCTCTCCATTTGCAGCTAAAATATATCTACCATCAGAACTAGACAAAGGTTGCTTACCAGAAGTAGGATCTACAATTGCAAGTCTTTCATGAGATAAAATAGCATTAGAATTAGAATAAATACCACTCCAATCAGGTCCTCTGTGTCTAATTATTTTAGACATATTTAAAATTTTTGGCCTTAAAATTTCAGACGGAGATTTTAGATTAAAAGCACAAACAATACCACACACAATATAAGATTTAAATCAAAATTAAATATTATATATAAATTTTACATATAATATAAAATATGATAAAAATTATTAGTTATAAATAATTATTTGATAAAAATTTTTAGCTTTTTTGGTTAGTTTTAATCTTAGGGGTTAAATTTATTAAGATTAAAATCGATTACTATAGACAATGTTCCCGCCTAAAATAGTAGCCACAACTTTTGTATTAACAATATCATCTTCATTTATTTTCATTATATCTCGATCAAGAATAACAAAATCAGCCATTTTACCAATTTCAATACTACCCTTCTCCTTTTCTTCAAAATTTGCATAAGCACCCCAAGCAGTCATTCCCATTAGAGCCTCATATCTTGATAAAGCATTATTTTTTTGAAAACCATTATCAGGGAAACCTTTTAAATCTTTTCTTGCAACAGCTGCATAAAAAGTATGGAAAGGGTTTATTTGTTCAACTGGAAAATCAGTTCCTAAAACAATAATACCTGACCAATCCAACAAAGTCTTGAAAGCATATCCTCCCTTTATTCGTTGATATCCTACTCTATCTTCAGCCCAATACATATCACTTGTAGCATGAGTTGGCTGAACAGAAGGTATTATTTTAGAATTAAACATTTTAAAATCTTCGAGAGAGATAATTTGTGAATGCTCTATTCTCCATCTTGGATCTACTTTGTCTTTTAAGACTTTATTATAAGCACTAAGTACAGCAACATTTGCAGAATCTCCTATTGCATGAGTGTTCATTTGAAAGTTTGCCTGAGCTAGCTTAATAGCTAAACTATTTATTGAATCTACTGAAGTGATAAATTTTCCTGAATTAAAAAGGTCATCATTGTAAGGCTTTTTTAAAGCAGCCCCCCTTGACCCCAGAGCACCATCAGCATAAATTTTTACAGACCTAACATTAAGTTTATTGGTTTTTATAAATCCATTATTTATGAAATAATCAACATCATCACGATCATTTGAAATCATTGCATATATTCTTATATCTAAGTATCCAGCTTTTTGCAAACTATCAATCAATAATATATTTTCTTTTGATAAGCCAGCGTCATCAATAGTTGTCAAGCCATACTTGAAAGATTCATTTTCAGCTATTTTTAAAGCCTTAATTTTTTCCTCAGTTGATATAGCAGGTAAAGAATTAACAACCATTCTCATTGGGCTATCAATCAACAGACCTGTCAAAACCCCATCTTTTTTAATAATTGATCCTCCATCTACATACGTCTCCGCATTTATACCTGAAATATCTAAAGCTTTTTGATTCACTAACATAGCATGTCCATCAATCCTTTCCAATATTACAGGAACATCTGGAAACAAAATATCTAATTCATTTTTTGATGGAAACTCTTTATTTTGCCAATCATTTTGATCCCAACCTCTACCCCTGATTACTTTGGGTTTATTTTTATATCCAAACTTTTTTAATAAGTCTAAAATCTCATCATAACTCTTAGTGCCCCTTAAATTAATATACTGACTTTCAATTCCATAAGTTAAAAAATGACAATGAGAATCTATTAATCCAGGAATTATTGTTAATCCCCTAGCATCAACAACACTCCTAGGAGAGTATTTTTCCTTTAACTCTCCACCTCCAACATCAATAAACACCCCATTATCAACCACCAAAGAAGTTGCTTTATCAAAAGTTTCATTTGAAGTATAAATTTTTGCATTATGTACAAGTAAATCAACTTTCTTACCACATGAAATAAAGAAAATAACAAAAATTACAACAAGGAAATTCCTCATAAAAATAATTATTTAATAGGTCTATAAATTTAATTGAAAAAAGTTGGTGGCAAAAATTTTTTTTATCATGTTAATTTATTATTTAAAGTGATAATGCAAAACTATAACGTAATCCCGCTAAAAATAAGTTTTGATTCAAAGGATAATATGCCCATATACTATTTGAAGAACTATTGTTAATATTATTGCGAATATATATTTGCCAATCTTTGTTATATCTGTAGTTAACCTCTGTCTTTAATTGAAAGATTCCAGGAACCAAATCCAATGATATTGGGCTATTTTCAGGCAAAAGATTAGGGAATACATTTCTATAAGCAGATGGTCTTACACCTATATATCTGCCTGAAAGATTAAACCTAATTTTCTTTTGAATTTTTATTCCTAAAGAAAGATTTCCTTCAAAATCAGGAAGATTCCATGGATGATCAATGTTTTCTGTTTCATAATTAAATTGAGCAAAAGAAAATCTGATTAGGTTATCATCATTAAAATCATATGAAAATTCTGTTAATATTCCATAGGTAAAAAGATTATCATACTCCAAACCAAAAGAATTAGCTAACCTGTAGCCCTGATTAATTACTGATGGGTCGTATGGATACCTTACAAAAAACGGAGCATTATCTTGTTGCTTAAAATGGGTCGCAAATCTAAATTCAACTCCTGAATCAAAAAATGATTTAAAACCAACTTCTCCTGAAAATATTGTTTGAGTTGGAATCAAATTTAATGTAGGAGCTAGATATGGGTTATAAAGAGATAGAGAAAAATACCTATTAAAATCTAAACCACCATCTAAAGTTAAATACGGGAGAAATCTTTCTCCAATTTGTCCGTAAGAAAGAAAAATTTTAGGAGAAAAGAATAACTCAGGTGTCAACTCATTAGATTGATTAAACATATAATTAATTGTCCCACCAATTTTATATTTAAAATTATTAATAATGTTGCTTAGCTGAAATGCTGTTTGGGCTTTACTATAAAATGACTCCATTGGAAGTCTATCAAAGTAACCTTCAGAAAAGGAAGTGTCTATTGAAGATACTTGGGGTGAAATAAGAAAATTTGATCCAAATATTGGAAAAGATAATACCGCATTTAATGATATAAAATTTTCAGCTGAATCAAAGCTGTCTTTACTTGACCTATATTTAAATAATGCTTCTTTAACAAAACCATTATACCATTTCCAATTAGATGAGGTTGTAAAACTTGTTCTCTTTTGAAAAGTTTCAACATTTGAGAGCAATATTGGGTCTGACAAGGTTGAAACATCATTGTAAATACCATAATAGTAAGAATTCATTTGATTTAACTCTAGATTATTTAAGACTTCAACTTTTTGTGATGAATAACTATGCTGTATTCCAAATACAAATAAATTTTGGTCACTTGGAGTTAAAGTATTTTTTATTGAACCATAATTATTATTAATCAAATCAAAACCTAATCTTTCGTTTCTATTTAAATTAACGTGACTGGTTAAATCAAAAACCAACTGATCTCTATTTCCAAGACCAAAATTAAACTGACTATTGTGATTAGACTCTTCAGAAAAATTGCGTTTTAGTTTTAATGGTGAAGCTTTATTAGGCTTAAATGTAGATATCACGGGAACATCAAGCAAACTATACTTTACGGTCATTTTATCAGTCTTGATAATATCCTTATCAGTTACTTTTGATCTGATTTTATTTACCTTATTCAATTCAGGTGTAAATGACTTGGTTACCGTTAATTTCTCAGTAACAATTTTCTTCTCTTCTTCTTGAGATGTTAATTTGAAACTCATGGAAATAAAAAAGAGTATTAATAAAAATCTGAATTTATCCATGTTTAATTAATTTCTTTCATAGAAGAGTTATTATTAGATGCTAGATTTTTAATTTTTTCCAATTCACGTCTAGCCTCATCAACAATGCTAGGGTAATTTTCAAAATTATCTATTAATGACTCTAACAAATATATCGCCTGAAAATCATCATTGATTCTATTGAAGTTTTTAGCCATTAGCAATATGCTTTTTGGACCCCATTCTTTGGTGTCTCCATAAATCTTTGATAATTCACTTATAACTTTATTTGACTGCTTATAATCTCCACTTTTGTGTAATGTATAAGCCCTAAAATATTTTGCTTTGGAAGCCAACAAAATTTTTGGAGATTTCTCTAGTTCATAAAACATTTTGGCTGCACCTAGGCTATCTTTAAGTTTAATTAAAGAGTAAGCCGATATTTCAAGCGCATCCCATCTAATAGTAGAATCTAGATTTTCCTCAGATAAAATTTCATTAGCTAATAATTTTGAATCACTATACTTATCCAAATCATAATAAGCCTTCATTAGACTGTAACGAGCAAATTTTATATTTTCTTCATAAGTAGATATCTCAATTAAGTTTAGTAATAAAGGAACTAATTGCTCTGAAAGACCAAGATTTTGAGATGCTAAAACAGCATTTAAATTTGATCTCTCAGTAAATTCATTAAATGGTAGAGAAAGAATCTGATTATAAACATTTAGTGCATTCTCCCAGTCATTATCTTTAAAGAATATATCAGCTAAATAATATTTTAAGGTTGTGACTTCAGGATAGGCTGGATATCTTAAAATAAATTCTTCTATTTGTTTTTTAGCTTGCTTATACTTTTTTTCATAATAAAATTTTTCAGCAGCTTCAAATGATGAACTAGCAAGATCTCCTTCAGTAAATAAATCTATTTTTTGTAGAATTAGCCAATCTGAAAATTCGCTTACTGATCCTTGTTCAATTGCTATTTCTTTTAATGTGTTTAAAGCTTGGGAGGTAATTCTATCATTTCTATATTTTTCAACAACAACTTTTAAAATATTTTCTGACTCATCGAGATTTTCCAAATTAAATAATATTAAACCTTTATTTAACATAGCTTTACCAGTATAATTTCTTTTAGGAAATCTTTGAATTAAATCTTCATAAACATTTATAGCTTTATTATATTCTTTGATTTGAGAATAGGTTTGCCCTAACTCAAAAAGGGCCTTGTCGACTAGATAATGTTTTTTTTCATTAGAACTTAAATTTTTTAAGACATCTATTTTTTGATCATATTTTTCCAAAAACCCATAACTTAGTGCCTTTTGAAACTCAGAATAATAACTCTTATCGTTCTTTGATAAACTTATTGCTAAATTGTAAGTTTCCAATGCAGGCCAATAATTTGAATTAGCAAAATAACTATCTGCTAATCTTAAATATGTATCTCTTAAGTAGCTTGAATTTAATGCTTCTTTGTTTTTCAATTGTTCATTAAAATACTCAATAGATTTTGGATAATCCTTTAACTTAAAGTAACAATAAGCTAATTCATACCAATATTTATCATTCAAATCAAAATTATTTTGATTAACTGTTTTAAAATAGCTTTGATATGCCTTTATAGATGCTGAATATGCGTCTGACTCAAATAAGCTCTGAGCTAACCAGTAATAACTTTTTGATGTTATGTTTTGTGATTTATCAATTTTTACCGATCTGGAAAACAAAAGTTGAGCAGAAGAATAATTGCCATACTTAAAATAATCTAATCCTTTAAGATAAAACACCTTCTGTAAGGTAATATTATCTTTATAATCAATACCTGAATCAAGAATTGACAAGGCTTCATCATAATTCCCTTCTTCTGTATAAGATGAAACCAACAACTTTTCAATATCATTAAAATTTTTGTTTTTAGGATATAAATCCATAAACCTTAACATTACTTTTTGGGGTGTTTCAAATGAATTTCCTATATCATAACTTAATTTGGAATAATGAAGTAATGCATCTTCGCTGATTTTAATATCAAACTTCATTTCTGAGGCAATCTTAAAAGCATTTAACGCCTCTAATTTTCTATTTTTCTTTAAATAACTATCTCCTAGATGGTAATATGCATTTTGCGCTAATGAATTTGATTCACCAATTATTTTATTGAATTGATTAATTGCCTCCACATAGTTTTTTTCATTATAATAAGCATATCCAAGTTGATAATAATCCTCGTTAGTTAATCTTCCCTTTTTACCTTTATAATTCTTTAAATATAAAAGAGCATTTTGATAATCACTTAAGTTAAAATAACTCTCACCAATTATTTTAGATAATTCTGATTTCATAGAATTATCAGATTCCTCAATAATATCAAGTCCTAGTGAAATTGCTTTTTCAAATCTTGCTAGTTTAAAGTTCATGTCTACTTGAAAATATGCTAAATCATTCTGAAAAAGTCCTTTATTTGATTTTTGAAATTCACCCTCAGCGTTCTCGTAATCATCAAGTTGATAAGAAATGTGCCCTAAATAATAATGGGCATCCGATTCATACTCTGCAACATCTTGTACTTTTTTAAAATAAGGTCTGGCTGTACGATATCTTTTTACATAAAACAAAGAATATCCTTTATTAAAATTAAACTTATTTCTAAGTCTTTTTGAAACCATATCTTCTTTTAAATTTTTGTACCATTTTAAAGCATAGGAATATTTTTGATTTTCAAAATAATAATTAGCTAAATCAAATGGCAATCTATTTCCAAGTGTATTTAGTGGGTATTTTTCTAAAAAGTATGGTAGTTGTTTATCAGCTCCAGGTTGATTACTCCTTAATGCAGCTAGTAAAATTTGATATTCAACAAGACTCGTCTGTTTTTCAATACCATCTGAGACTAATCTAAGGGAGGCTATAGAATTTTGATATGCATTATTGTGAAATAAATTTAAAGCTCTATCATAATTATTAAATTGAAAACCTTGCCCAAATAAAGAGCATAAAGAAAGAAAAAACACATAATAAAAAGATTGAAAAAATTTCATATTCAAAATTACCATTTTTAATACCCTTATTTATAACGATTGATTTTGCAAATAGGTATATTTTATCAACAATTTTAATTAAGATGAACTGAAATAAGGTATTTTTATAACATTATAAGAGTAAAGTATTAATACTATGGTTTCATTAAATTCTGTCACTATAAAACACAGAAACACCACGGTTTTTGAAAAAATTGATTTTCATGTTGGTTCTGGAGAATTCGTTTTTCTAATTGGCAAAACTGGAAGTGGTAAAAGTAGTTTGATTAAAACTTTATATGGAGACCTAGTCCTTGAAAAGGGAACTGGAAGTGTTGTTGGATTTGATCTATTAACCATTAAGGATAAAGATATACCACTATTGAGAAGAAAAATTGGTGTGGTTTTTCAAGATTTTAAATTACTTCAAAATCTAACCATTTATGAAAATCTTAGGTTTGTTTTAAAAGCAACAGGCTGGAAGGACAAAGAGAAAATTAAAAATCAAATAAATCAAGTTGTTGAAATGGTATCTGTTAAAGTTCCCCTTCAAAAGTATCCACATGAACTTTCTGGAGGCGAACAACAAAAAATTGCAATAGCTAGAGCTTTACTTAATGAACCTGAACTAATTATTGCAGATGAACCTACCGGGAATTTAGATCCAGAAACAAGTGGAACAATAATGGAACTTTTAAAAAAACTGCATAATGATGGAATGACAATTTTGATGGCAACACATGATTATAATATGATTATTAAATTCCCTGGTAAAATATTTAAATGCGAAAATGGTTCTATATTTGAAGTAATTCCTAAAACAGATTAGGATTAATTTAAATTTGTTTAACTATTTATGATTAACGACGTTCCTAAAATAAAACATATAAATAGCGGTCAATTTTTTTTAATTGCAGGTCCTTGTGTTGTTGAGGGGGAGAAAATGGTATTAAATATTGCAGAGAAAATTGTTGAAATAACTAATAAATTAAAAATCCCATATATTTTTAAAGCAAGCTTTAAAAAAGCAAATCGAAGTAGAATAGATAGTTTTACTGGAATTGGAGATGATAACGCATTGAAAATTTTATCAAAAGTTGGTAGTAATTTTGGTATTCCCACCTTAACAGATATACATGAGGCTAATGATGCTAAAAAAGCTTCTGAATATGTTGATGTACTTCAAATTCCAGCATTCCTTGTAAGGCAAACAGAACTACTGGTAGCAGCTGCAAAAACAAAAAAAACTATCAATCTAAAAAAAGGACAATTTATGAGTCCTGAAAGCATGACTTTTGCTGTCCAAAAAATTAAGGATAGTGGAAATTCTAACGTATTGATAACTGATAGGGGAACTCAATTTGGATATAATGATCTTATTGTTGACTATAGTGGAATTCCCATAATGAGAAAGATTGCTCCAACAGTTTTAGATGTTACACATTCTATTCAAAAACCAAATCAGAAATCAGGTTTAACTGGAGGACGCCCTGAGGCAATTTCTACTCTAGCTAAGGCAGGTATTGCAGCTGGAATAGATGGGTTGTTTATTGAAACGCATTTTGATCCAAAAAATGCAAAAAGTGATGGCGCAAACATGCTTGATATAAATAATCTTGAGAATCTTCTTGAAAAACTATCTAAAATAAGACAGGTAATTAATAAACTCTAATTACTACAAAATCTATATTAATTATCTTTGTAGACTTTTATTTTTATAAAAAGTGTTCTTTGAAATTATGGGGTCGACTGGTTTTGACAGCATGTTTAATAATTAAGTAAGCAAGTCGAGCGCTGACACATAGCTCGTAAATAAAATGTTTCACAATTTTAAATGGCGAAAATAACTACGCTCTAGCTGCATAATTAACTGAATTATAGTAAGTTAATGCCAAGTTCTGACTAGGTCAGAAAGCTGGATGTCTCATAATAGCTTTTGTTGACAGCGATTAATATTGAGGCACCATAAATGTCAACATCGAAAAACGAAGGCATCTTTCGTTTTTTTAAATCTTTTGATGCTAAGCTTATTGCAGATTGTTTTCGTGTAGTAATAAGTCTAAAATTTTACGAAAACTAAGCTTGTAGAAAGTTTTTTTATAAACTGTTTGGACGAGGGTTCGATTCCCTCCGACTCCACCATTAAAACCTCAACTCAAAGTTGGGGTTTTTTTTTATTAAGAAAAATTACCTAATTAAATATACCCAACCTTCAAAATCTAGATTAATGTACTAAAATCTTCATCATAGCTTGAGCAGACTCTTTGCCAATTAATTTAATCCGATCTCTTGGTGTATCATCACCTATTTCATAGGTAACACCTACGGCTTTATGTCCATAAAGAAACCAGCCTTTAGAAACAGGCTGTCTACTATTACTTGCCTTTTCATTTACTTTATATTCAGGAATTCTTTCTTCTAAAGCAGAAAACCACTTGGGTAAAAATTCTGGCAATGCAGTTGACTTTCTTTCTTCATTGGTATAGAAAACATCATAATATGTAGAATGAAAGTCCAGTCCCAATACAAGTTTTGAATTGTTTTTGTTAAGCACCTTTGTAATGTAATTAACTGTAGTTTTTATTTCAGATTGATGATAAAAAGACCAATCTCTATTTGTGTCTACACCACCAGCATTATGCCTCCAATGCCCAAGATCAACTCCATCTGGATTCATAAGTGGAAAAGCTAAAATTCTATAGTTATCCAAAAAACTTGATGATAATTCATTTTCTTTAAGTATGGTTCCCAAAAATGCCTTAAAAGCAAAATAACCAGTTACCTCTGGAGGGTGCTGACGAGTTAGTAAAACAATAACTGGTTTATTCTTTGGCAAGCCTTTATAAATATCTAAAACCTTAAAAGGTCGATTTAATTTAGTTTTACCAATTTTTTTAAATCTCACATAGCTTTCTTTACCCTTAACTAACTGATCTACCCAATTATATACAATACTACTGGTATGCAACTCTTGTCCAGAAATAATTTTAGGAGTTTGATTTATTTTTAGAATTAATGAGCTAAGATTATCATCTAATTTGAAATTTAAAGAATCCGCAATTTTCCAATTGCCATTAGATTTGATTTTAGGAATATAACGATGTTTATACTTCTCAGGATATTTAAATCTTAACAGTACTTTTTTAGATGAGGAACTCCATACCTTAAAAGCATAGAAAGGGCTTGGATTAATAGGTTTATTCTCAGGTAAAATTGATAAAACATAAGTGCTATCATTTAACTGATTAACATTATTTAAACGAGCACCTTCAAAATCATTTGAAAAATATACTCCTGATTCATCAAATGAGAAGACCCTCTTTTTCTGAAAACTTATTGGTTTAGTTTCTGTATCAACAGGTTCCTTAAAATAAATTTTGGGAGTTGAAATACAACCAACTACTAAACAAAAGACTACAAAATATTTTATTTGAAATTGATTTATTGATTTCATATCTGACTAATTTTCTTTATCAATTTACAACTTTAGGCTTTAAAGTAGATTTTCCTCTTACAAGCCGCTAAGATATTAATTTATCGATGTTTAATAAATCATTTTAAAAAAACCCCGAAAAAATTCGGGGTTTTTTAAACACTAATCTCTTAAAACATCCGGTGCATTAATTGCATTTAATTTAGCCTTAATTGAAGGCAAGGTCTCATTATACATCTTCATAGCTTTTATTTCTACATCCGATAACATTTTAATAGCAATATCTAAACTTCTTTTATGTAATCCCGTTGGACCATAAGTAGTTCTAAGTCCACTTGCCGCTGTTCTAAAATGAGTTTGTATTGAAGGAGGATTTCTCTCTCCTATTTCAGATCTAGAAGAACTTCCTTGAAGCTGTCTTTGAATAGTTTGTAATTCATTATTTGCAGATAATAATTCTTTTGCTAAAACACCTGGTTCATTTAATGACTTTTTAGATGACATTTGATATGCTTTAAGCATTTTGGAGTTTTCACTCATTGTTTTATTAACTAAACTAAGATTGTTTTGAAATTCGGAAAACTTAACTCTAAAAGAATTGTATGTATCATAATCTACTCCTAGATTCTGTTGAAGTACTCCATCATAGATAGTATTAACATCAAAATCAACAGGACCATCTAGTAATTTAAATTTGCCATCTTTTTCCAAATATAAACTGGCTGAATATTTTCCAGGAGTTGCCATAGGACCACCCCAACTTCTCCATCCTCTATTACTACCCCTTGAAGTTATATCAGGATCTATTGGATTTGTTGAAGCATGACGTAAATTCCAAGCTATTCTTTGGGTGCCTTTTCTTGCAGGTTGACTAATATTATTAATTACATTTCCTTTAGAATCCTTAATATTTAACCAAACCAATGAGGGTCTAGTGTTCTTTTCTTTATCCAAAGCTTCCCAGCCGGGAAAAGGAATGTTTGCATTAATTTTATTTAATCTAGATTCTCTTTTCTTTCTTTTTTGTTTAGCTGTTGTAAAATCTCCATTCAAATGATAGGTGAAAACAGCACCAAAAGTTGGATTATTTGCAAAATAATAATCGGCTCCTGTATTACCAACATTACTTTTAGGAACGAACCATTTTGCAGGGCGTGCTTTAAATAATTTTGCTTGTTTCTTTAAGTTTTCAGAAGTCATTTCTCTTAATGCACTATAATCATCTAGCACGAAAAATCCTCTTCCAAAGGAAGCTGCAACTAAATCATTCTCTCTTTTCTGTATAACAAGATCTCTGATTCCCATATTTGGTATTCCTGATAATTTATGCCATTCTTTACCTGAATCAAGTGATGTATAAACTCCAAATTCAGTAGCTACAAAAAACAGGTTTTTTACAACTGGATCTTGAACAAGTCTCCAAATTAAAGTTCTTCCGGGAAGATTTCCTTTAATTGAAGTCCAAGTCACACCTCTATCAGCACTTTTATATAAATAAGGGTTAAAATCCCCTTCTTTATGATTATCAAGACTAACATATACAGTGTTTTCATCAAATAAATCAGCTTTTATATCATTTATAAAAGTTCTTGGAGGTAATCCTAATTTTGTAACTGGAATTTTCGTCCAATTCTCTCCACCATTAGAGGTAACTTGAATAAAACCATCATCAGTTCCAGCATAAATTAAACCTTCTTTAATAGGTGATTCTGATAGAGAGGTTATTGTATTGTAATTAGACATCGCCCCAACATCCCATGCATTATCCCAACTTTGTTGTCTGCCCATTATTGGTAGGGTTATTCTCTCTTCATTTCTTGTCAAATCTCCAGAAATTGCAGTCCAATCATCCCCTCTGTTTTCTGATTTCCAAACCCTGTAGGATGCAAAATATAATCTAGATGGTTTGTGAGGGCTAACTAAAATTGGAGCATCCCAATTATATCTTTCAAATGGATCATCTATTCCTGGTTGAGGTTGAATAAATACTTGATCCCCTGTTGTTAAATCTATTCTATGTAATCCTCCTTGTTGAGTTTCTGCATATATTATATTATTAAACTCAGGGTCTGTAGCAGATTGATGGCCATCAGCACCAAGAGTTTTATACCAATGTTTATTGCTTATTCCTTGTCTTTCATCAGTAGCGGAAGGTCCTCCAGCAGAACCATTATCTTGTGTTCCACCAAAAATGTGATAAAAAGGTTTATAATCATTAACTGCAACTTTATAAAACTGTGTTAAAGGCATATTTTTAAAATACCTCCAAGTTTCAGCAAGATCAAAACTTTCATATATTCCGGCATCCGTTCCAAGCATTAGATAATTAGGGTCATCATCCTTAAACACTATAACATGATTATCTCCATGTTTTTTATCTTCCTTTAATTGCCTAAATGTCTTACCTCCATCCTCTGAAGTAAGCACTCTATTATTCATTAAATATAATCTATCAAACTTATGAGGGCTTGCAAACAACTCTTGGTAATAGTGAGGTCCAGTAGCTCCAGAGACAGTATTTGACATCTTTTTCCAAGAATTTCCTTTATCTACTGATTTAAACACTCCTCCTGTTGTTCTATCAAGTTCAATTGCTGCATATACAACATCAGGATTTTGAGGGGAAATTGCAAGACCTATTTTTCCTTTATTAGATTTTGGAATGCCATTAGTTAGTTTAGTCCAATTATCACCTCCATCATCTGATCTATAGATAGCTGTTCCTGGACCACCTCCCATAAGAGCAGCTACGGTTCTATGTCTATCCCAAGTAGCTGCATAAAGCGTTTGAGGATCTCTTGGATCAATAATTATATCAGTAGCACCAGTCCACTTATCATCTCCTAATACTCGCTTCCATGTTTTACCTCCATTTTTAGTTTTATATAAACCACGTTCACCTCCCTTATTCCATAGAGGACCTTGAGCTGCAACCCAAACAATATCTGAATCATTAGGATGGACAATAATTTTTGAAATATGTTCTGATTTTTTAAGCCCCATGTTTTTCCAAGATTTTCCTGAATCATCAGATCTATATATTCCATCACCATATGCAACATGTCTTCCTCCAACATTCTCTCCAGAGCCCACCCATATAGTCAATGGATTATTTGGATCTATTGTTACACAACCAGTAGAATATGAGGTTTGATTATCAAATATTGGTTTCCAGGTAGTTCCAGCATTTTCCGTTTTCCATACTCCACCAGAACCCACAGCAACATACCATGTATTTTCATTTTCAGGATGAAAAGCAATATCAGCTATTCTTCCTGATAAAAAAGCGGGGCCAACATTTCTAAATTTAAAAGCCGATAAATCTAGCTTATTAGAAGTTTGTCCATTTATATTTTTTCTATTTTTCCTTTTTTGTGCATTTAAACTTGTCAAAGAAATAATAAAAAACAAGCTTAAAACTATAACACCAATTCTTTTCATATTTAACATTTTATTTTTCTATGTTAAATAAATATATGCAAAAATTATTTTTAATGGTTCATTATAAAAAAATGATAACACAAAATAATTTTATTTAAAAAAATAGATTTTTTTTAAATTGCAATCTTATTAATAAAATTAAATGGAGTTAATTCTAGATTATTTTCAAAATATACCTACCACTCACAGAACTATACTTTTAGTTGGAGGTATTTCATTTTTTTGGATTTTGGAAGGCATATCTCCTTTATTTATATTTAATTATAAAAAATGGCTTCACGCTATTCCTAATTTTTTTTTCACACTGACAACGATTATAATTAATTTCTCTTTAGCATTTTTATTATTAAATACATCTGACTGGGTTGTAAGCAATGAGATTGGTGTTTTATATTTTATAGATAACCTCCCTTTAATAATCAAAATATTTGTTGGTGTATTATTACTTGATTTTTTTGGTGCGTTTTTAGCACATTATGTTGAGCACCGTTTTAATTTTCTTTGGATGATTCATTTAGTTCATCACTCAGACCACAAAGTTGATACAACAACTGGTAATCGTCATCATCCACTAGAAAGTTTAATTAGATTTTGTTTTACATTATTTGGAGTTATAATTGTTGGAGCACCTATAGGATATATAATGTTATATCAGTCTTTATCTGTAATTTCAACTCAATTTACTCATGCAAATATTAGACTCAATAAAAAAGTTGACAAACTCATAAGTTATTTTTTTGTTTCTCCTGATATGCATAAAATTCATCACCATTATAGACTACCCTATACAGATGCTAATTATGGAAACATTTTTTCAATATGGGATAGAATTTTTGGAACTTATATGGATTTAGATAGAGAAAAGTTAATTTATGGTGTAGATGTTTTTCCAGACGAGAAAAAAAATAGCAATATTAAAGATCTTTTAAAACAACCTTTTCAAAAATATCAAAGGCCTACTCATGAGCCAAAAAAATATTAAAAGTGAGATATATCAACTAAAATTTTAAAAAGATTAGCAATGGGTTTAGATATTTGATTACCTGAGATCATGTCTTTTAAAACAAATTGATTCTTTTCAATCTCTTCATCTCCAATTATTACAACAAAAGGAATTTTTTTCTTGTTTGCATAACTCAATTGCTTTGATAATTTTACTTGTGAAGGGTATAGTTCAGAAACAATATTTTTTGATCGAAGCTTATCTAAACATTTGTAGGCTATTTCTGTACATTTGGAGTTGAAATTTAGAAAAAGAATTTTAGAGTTTTTACTAATATTCTCTGGAAAAAGATTAAGCTCATCTAAAACTAGAAATATACGGTCAAATCCAAATGAAAAACCGATACCGCTAGTTTTTTTCATTCCAAATGAACTTGTTAAATCATCATAACGCCCACCTCCTCCTATAGATCCAATTTTAAAGGAATCTGGCGGAAGAACTTCAATTATCATCCCTGTATAATAATTAAGACCTCTAGCTAAAGTGAGATCTAATGATAATTTGGTTGATTTTAAATTGTTTTTATCTATTATATTAAAAATAAAACGTAAATCATCTACTCCTTTGATTTCTATTCCATTTTCATTAAAAATGGATTCTATTTTTTTTAAAACACCTAGAGCACTTCCCTTTAATCCAATAATAGGTTTTATTTTATTTATAGCTTTTTCAGAAAACCCCTTATCTATTAATTCCTTTTCAACTCCCTTTAGTCCTACTTTATGATATTTATCAACCGCAATAGTAAAATCAATTAAATTAGCCTCTTCACCCATAAGCTTACAAATACCTTCAATAATATTTCTATGATTAATTTTTATAGTTGCTCCTGTAAGCTTTAAATCATTAAAAACTCTATCACAAAGAGAAATCATTTCCACCTCCTGCCAAAGTGATTTATCTCCAACTATATCAGCATCACATTGACAAAATTCTTGAAAACGGCCATATTGTGGTCTGTCTGCTCTCCAGACATTTTGTATTTGATATCTCCGATATGGAAAAATTAAATCATTTTGATGGGAAGAAACATATCTTGCAAATGGGACAGTTAAATCATATCGTAGAGCCTTTTCACTTAATGAATTTGAAAATTTTTTCAAATTATTATTCTTTAAAGACTTTAAGTCAGCTTTTTTGAGCTTCTCACCAGAATTTAATATTTTGAAAATAAGTCTATCCCCTTCCTCTCCATATTTTCCAGTAAGTGTGGAAGTTTTTTCAAATGATGGAGTCTCCAAAGGTTCAAAAGCAAAAGATTCAAAAGCATTTTTTAAAATTATTTTGAGATAATTCCGTTTGGCTAATTCTTTAGCTGAAAAGTCTCTGGTGCCTTTAGGAATAGAAGGTTTTAATGACATAAATTTTTTATCTACTTAACAAATATCTTACATTTCACTTGATTTTAAAAGTCTTTCTTTCAATAAGGATACTTCATTAATGGTATATAGTGATTTCATATCTTTGAAAAAAATTAAATTAATCACCCTTAAAAAGATTTTATTTAAAGCAATTGAAAGATAAATTATTACTCATTGTATTATCAGTTTTTTTTTCTTGTAGCAATATAAGTGAAATAAACAAAAATATTTCATCTGGAAATGATCCAAATTTTAAAATTATTGCACATAATGATAAAGGTTTTGAATTAACAAACAGGAAAGTAGATGTGTTTGGAATTTCGATTTATGCCTACCAACAAGTTGAAGATACAAAGCTATTACATGCAGCAAATATAATGGCTCAATACTTAGATAATGACGAAGATGGGATTATAGACAACGAATTACTCATTTCATCTTTAATTTCAAATAACGCATCTCTTTTTATTTGGAAATATGAATCACAAATAAACCTTCATGCACAAGATTTAGGTGCTGATGAAACTATCCCAAAATGGCATCAAAATGGTAAAACAGGTCAATTTGATGCTTCAATAGAAGAAATATGGCATGTTATTACCCATTCAGGCTATGCAAATGCATATCCTACAATTTTTGGTGAAAATGAAGGGACTTTGTTAACAGATGCTATGGATATTGCTAGAGGAGGAAACTTTAAATCTGTTCCTGTCATTTATCCTAAAAATGCCTGGTATACTTATGATGATTTAACATGTGAATATGAGTGTATGGCTGCAGAATATTTTTACTGGGCAATGACATCAATTTTAGGTGCACAAGAAAACAGATTAAACGAAATATCTCAAGAGTGGGATTTAAATACAAGAACTCTTGTTAAAGAGAAAGACAGTTTAATTTATTCATTACTTACAGATCCCCAATATAAATTCCCATCAATTCTCCCAGATGGAACTTATCGTAGATAACAATTTTATATAAATTTTAATTATATCCTAGTAGTCTAATTATTTTTTTGAATCAGGTAATATTTCAAATGGAAACTGAATAGTTAAATCCCTATGTAGACGAATACTTGCTTCATATTTTCCCGTACGTTTAATTGTCTTTCCAGGAATGGAGATAAACTTTTTATCTACATTTTGACCACTAGATTCAATAGCTGATGATAAATCCTGAGCAGTAACAGAACCAAATAAGCGATCTCCAGTAGAAATTTTTGATGGAATCTTAATTTCTAATTTTAATAATTTTTTTGAAAAAGCAGTAGCTTCTTTAATAAGTTTTTTTTCCTTGTGAGCACGTTGTTTCAAGTTTTCAGCAAGAATTTTTTTTGCTGATGATGTAGCTAAAATTGCCTTTCCTTGAGGAATCAAATAATTTCTTGCAAATCCATTCTTAACCTTAATTATATCATCTTTAAAACCAAGATTTGCAATATCTTCTTTTAATATAATTTCCATACCTTTTGATTTATTTCAACATATCAGCCACATAAGGCATTAAAGCAAGATGACGAGCTCTTTTTATAGCAACAGAAACCTTACGTTGGTATTTTAAGGAGGTTCCTGTTAAACGTCTAGGTAAAATCTTACCTTGTTCATTAACAAACTTAAGTAAAAAGTCCGAATCCTTATAATCTACATACTTGATTCCAGATCTTTTAAAGCGACAATATTTTTTCTTGCTGGAAGTGTCAATATTCAAAGGTGTCAAATATCTTATTTCACCTTCTTTATTTCCAGTATTTTGTTCTTCTATCTTTGACATAAATTAAGCTTTAACATTATTTCTTTTTCTTCTTTTCTCAGCCCATGCCAACGCATATTTATCAAGTTTTACAGTTAAGTATCTCATTATACGTTCATCACGACGAAAAGCCACCTCTAATTCATCAATAGTATCTCCAGAAGCAGTATACTCGAATAAATGATAAAAAGCACTTTTTTTATTTTGGATTGGATAAGCTAATTTTTTTAAGCCCCAATTTTCCTTGCTAGTTATACTTCCTCCTTTAGAAGTTAAAAATTTTTCATATTTGTTTACTGCTTCCTCTATCTGAGACTCAGATAGAACGGGATTAAGAATGAAAACAGTTTCATAATTATTCATATAATTATTTATTTTAGTTTGCAAAAATACTAGAACTGAATCTTACCAGCAAGTCTTTGAGTTATTTATTTCTAGTTAGAATTAATTTACTCTTTTTGAAAATTAATAGCATCTTGAATAAAAAAATAAAAATTAGTCTAATAAGGGTCTACATCTATACTAAGTTTTGTGCTTTTAAATTTAGCTATACTATCAAAGCTTTGTTTAGTTCTTCTTAATAATTTCTTGAAAAATAATCTTGAATTGATTGAATCTAGTTTTATTAATATTTGCTTATGATAATAATTCCTAACTCTAGAAATAGGCGGGAAAACCGGACCTAGTATAGGTCCCTTAAAAGATTGGCTTAACACATTTAAAAACCAATCTGATGCTATATTAAGAGTCTCTATATTTCTGTTCTTTAATGTTATTCTAAGAAGTCTATTATATGGAGGATAAAAATGAATTTTTCTATCATTTAATTCAAATTTATTAAAGGAATCTACATCATTTTTAATTAAATACTTAATAACTGGATGATTTGGCTGATATGTTTGAATTAAAACTTTTCCTTGAGATTTTGATCTACCTGCTCGTCCAGAAACTTGGGTAAGCATTTGAAAACTTCTTTCATATGATCTAAAATCTGGAAAATTAATTAAACTATCAGCATTAATTACTCCAACTAAATGCACATTTTCAAAATCTAAGCCCTTGATTATCATTTGTGTTCCAATTAAAATTTTTATTTGATTTGAAGAAAATGAATTAATAATTTTATCAAAATCATATTTTCCTCTAGTACTGTCCCAATCCATCCTTGCAATTTGAGTTTGTGGAAAATATGTTTTTAATTGTTCCTCTATTTGTTGAGTGCCACTTCCTATAGTTTTAATATTTGATGATCCACAGGAATGACAAACTATTGGTATTGGTATATTATATCCACAATAATGACACTGAAGCTTTTTACTATTCATATGATGAGTAAGAGACACATCACATTGAACACATTGTGGTACATGTCCACAGGTTATGCATTCTAGAACTGGAGCATAACCTCTTCTATTTTGAAAAAGTATTACTTGTTTCCCTTTATTTAAAGTATCAGAAATAGAATCAATAAGTTTTGTGGTGAAATTACCTTTAATTTGATTTTTCTTTATAGCTAACTTCAAATCGATTATATCTATTTCAGGAAGTTTAATTCCACCATATCTTTCCTTAAGATTAACAACCTCATATTTTTTCTTTAAAACATTAAATACTGATTCTAAGCTAGGAGTTGCAGAACCCAAAATAACTTTGGCATTATTAATTTTTGCCAAATATATTGCAGCATCTCTTGCATGATATCTTGGAGCGGGATCAAACTGTTTATAAGAAAGCTCATGCTCCTCATCTACTATTATTAATTTAAGTTTATTGAATGGCAAGAAAAGTGATGATCTTGCACCAATTATAACTCTTGCATTTTTAAATCCTGAATATACATTTTTCCATACTTCTGTTCTTTCGTTTAAACTAAATTTAGAATGATAGACCTTTACTGAATTTCCAAAAAATACCTGAAATCTTGTGACCATCTGAGATGTAATTGATATCTCTGGAAGCAAAAATAGAACTTGATTCCCTTTATCTATTATATCTTTTATATAAGTCATGTAAATAGCTGTTTTTCCAGAAGATGTTACACCTTGTAATAAAACAACATTGATTTTTCTTAATTTCTCTTTAATTAAGTTGTAAGCATTATCTTGAGCAACAGATAATTTTTGAAGATTTTTTTTGCTATTTTCAGAATATTTTATCCTATCAACAATAACTTTATCTTCTTCAATAATTGACTTTTTAATTAAAGCTTTTGCTATAGAATTATCACTTTTAGATTTATTAAAAATAGTTTTTGATTTAATCCATTTCCCTCCTTTTGGAGCTAAAGAAAGTAAGGTTAAAACAAATTCTAATTGCTTTGGTGCATTCTTTAAATTATCTATGTTTACTTTAAAGTCATCTGGATTAATAAATCTATTATTAATTCGAAATACTCTTTCAGTTTTTGGTTTGTATTTGTTTTTAAGTCTTTGCTCTAATATTACTGCTTTTATTTCAACCAATGGCTGAATTAATTTTATTGTATTTTTTTTTTCTGAAATTTTTTCTATATCCTTTAACTTAAGTGGAGATTTTTCAAGAGCTTCATAAATTAAATATTCTTCATCAGATAATTTTTCTTTATCAACTTCAACTTCTTTATTTACAATAAAAGTAGTTTCACTCTCCAGAAGTAATGAGGCTGGTATAGAAGCTCTTAAAACTGAACCTATCGAACATTGATAATAATTGGAAATCCATTCCCAAAACTTAATCTGTTCAGGCTTAATGCTAGCATTATCATCTAAAATTGAGTTGATTGATTTTGAGTCATAAGTTTGAGGTGACAAATTATGCTTTCTAGCAACCACACCTGTATAAATTTTAGTTTTCCCAAAAGGAACAGCCACTCTAAAACCTGGCTTTAAAAATTCATATTCGTCTTCTTTAACCCTATAAGTAAAAGCCTTAGGTAAAGACAATGGCAAATAGACATCGACAAAAAAATCCATGCTCAAAACTAGGTAAACTTTATTTCTTAGTTGCTTTTATCTTCCTCATTTTTTAAACGATTTAATGTAGCGTTTAATTCAAAGCCTAACAATAAAACAATTGAGTTTATCCATATATACAACATGAAAATTAAAAGAGCTCCAATAGATCCATATAATTGGTTATATGTTGAAAAATTTTCAATATAAATTCCAAAAGCCCATGTTGTAAAAATTATCAATAAAGTTGTCATCAAAGCACCTGGGGAAAAGAAACTAGACTTTTTTCCTTCTATAGTTCCAAAATAGTATAATATTGCAACTGAAATATAGGTTATAACAACATAAAAAAATGATTGTCCTAATCTAATCCAATTAACTGTAGATTGAATTAATTCCTCTAGATTTTTATAAATATAAATTTCAAAAAATACGGAAACAATTACAGCTAATAATAGTGTTATTGCTAACATAACTGCTACACAGATTGAATAAAAGTATTGTTTTAAGAAGTTTCTCGATAAATCAATATGATAAGACTCTTCAAAACTTGCAAAAATTGCACTAACTCCATTTGCTGTTAAGAAAATTGATAATAAAAATACAGAAGAAAGCAAACCTCCCCTTGGCTTATTTTGAATATCTAAAAAAATAGAAGCAAAAAAATTCTGACTGTTTTCAGGGACTAAAATTTCAATGAAATTTAATAATATTACTTCCAGGTTTTCTATGGGAATAAAAGGCAAAAGATTTAATATAAAAAGAAGAAAAGGGAAAATAGCCATAAAGAAACTGAATGATATGCTTCCTGCTCTTGCAGATAATGCTCCCTTTACTATACCCAACACATACATTTCAATAAGATTATAAAAAGAAAAACCGCTAAAACCAGGTAATTTAATTGAATCAGCTAATTTTATAAGTGATTTTAAAAATGGAGTTGATTTAAATTGATTCTTCAAAACAAAATATTTTTCTTATCAAAGATAATGTGATAATATATAATTTATATATTAATTTACCTTAATCAATATTTATCTAATCAACCTTATCACAATTGTTAAATGAAAATAGTTTTTGCAACTCATAATCAAAATAAAATAAAGGAAGTAAAATTATTATTATCTAATAATATAAAAATTTTAAGTTTAAATGATATCAATTGCAATGAATTGATTAATGAAACTGGAAATTCATTAGTTGAAAATGCATGGATTAAATCCAATTATGTAAAAACTAAATATGGATATGATTGCTTTTCAGATGATACAGGCCTTGAAATAGAATCTCTAGGAGGTGAACCTGGTGTTAAATCTGCTCGTTATTCTGGTATTTATTCTACTGATAAAAAAAATATTGATTTAGTTTTAAAATTAATGAAAAATAAAACAAATAGAAATGCACAATTTAGAACATGTATTGCTTTAATTATTAATGATAATAAAGAATTATTTGAGGGAATAGTTAAAGGAAAAATTATCCATCAGAGAAAAGGAAAAAATGGTTTTGGATATGATTCAATTTTTATACCAAATGGCCTTAAAAAAACTTTTGCGGAAATGGATTTGTCTGAAAAAAACAAAATAAGTCATCGAGGAATCGCATTGAAAAAACTTAGTAATTATTTTCACAATTCTAATTATTAGTGTAAAAAAACAAAAACAGGAATTGGAATTGATTCATTGTTCACTATTTTAGTATGAATCAATGAGACAAACTTTTTATAATATTTTTTATAGTCTTTGCTGCATTTCATTATTGGCTCAAGAACAGCAAATAGTTTTAGAAGGAATAGTTGAAAATGAAATAACTAATCTTCCAATGCAGAGTGTTCATGTAGTTAATTTAACTAAAGTAATTGGGACAATAACTGATTCAAATGGAAAGTTTGAGATTGAAGTTGCTTTGAATGACACCTTATATTTTTCCTATGTTGGTTATAAACCGTTAAAAATATCTGTTAATAATGATATGATTAAATATGGAAATTCAAAGTTTCAACTTACCGAATTAGCTTTTGCTTTAGAGGAAATTATTTTAAGACCATATGAACTTACTGGTTATCTAGAAATTGACATAAAAAATGTACCTATTAATCCAGCAGGAAGATATAGAATTTCTGGACTTCCAAATTCGGGTTATGAAGCTGGAAATAGAAATCGAAGTGCAATTTCGAAAACAATAGGAGCATTATTTAATCCCGCTGATTTTTTACATAATTTGTTTGGTAAAAACCCAAAACAATTAAGAAAATTGAAAAAAATGAGGGCAGATAATGAAATAAAAAATTTATTAGCAACAAAATTTGACCGTGAAGTACTTGTTCAACTTTTAGGAATAGAGAAGTATGACCTTGATGAGATAATGAGAAATTGTAATTATTCGGATACCTTTATTAAAGAATCTAATGATTTACAAATTCTAGAAGCAATAAGTTCCTGTTATGAAGAATATAAAATAATGCAAAACAGTTTATAATTTATTTATAAATCAAAAGAAATGTATCTTTGCAGATTAATATTATTGTATAATATTATGTCTCTAACATCTTTAAATGCAATTTCTCCCATTGATGGTCGATACCGATCCAAAATAAAAGAACTTTCAAATTATTTTTCAGAGAAAGCATTAATTTATTTCAGAATAAAAGTTGAAATAGAATATTTTATATCACTATGTGAACTACCAATTCCTCAATTAAAAAATTTCAACCATACTTTATTTAGTAATTTAAGGGAAATTTATACTGATTTTAGTGAAAAAGACTCCATTTTAATTAAGGAAATAGAAAAAACCACTAATCATGATGTCAAAGCTGTAGAATATTTTATTAAAAAAAAATTTGAAGCCCTTAATATTAGTGAATACAAAGAATTTATACATTTTGGGTTAACATCTCAGGATATAAATAATACTGCTATTCCCTTGTCTATTAAAGAATGTATTAAAAATGTCTACTTATTTGAAATAAAGAAATTAATTTCAAAATTATCTTCAATTTCATCAAAATATAGAGAAATAGTTATTTTAGCAAGAACCCATGGCCAACCAGCATCACCTACTCGTTTGGGTAAAGAATTTGATGTTTTTATAAAAAGACTAAAAAATCAAATACAAAGTCTAACAAAAATTCCCTATGCTTCAAAATTTGGTGGAGCAACAGGGAATTTTAATGCACATAAAGTAGCATATCCAAAAATTAATTGGAAAAAATTTGGTAAAGAATTTGTAGAACAAA
>TARA_B100000686_G_C16806664_1_pt1 | contig 30517 bp, 33 predicted proteins | sample TARA_B100000686 | Tara Oceans TARA_B100000686 (sample SAMEA2622733) | marine metagenome | biome: marine biome (ENVO:00000447); feature: marine epipelagic mixed layer (ENVO:xxxxxxxxx); material: "saline water (ENVO:00002010), including plankton (ENVO:xxxxxxxx)" | depth 150 m | reverse complement strand
TGAAACCGAAAACCCTGTTCTGCCATTTTTTCAAAGAATTGCTGCGGATCGCCACCTTCCATATGTGCTTTATGCGCTTCGGCATTCTTGAATATTTGAGTATAAAGGAACACGTTTTCTTCTTGGGCGGATCGACATACGTAGAATTGCTCCATACCTGCTTGATTTTTTAAACAGTTGTATCGATATTCATCTATAAGGGCTTCTATACGGTGAAGGTCACCTTCAACTACTGCAGTAACATGGACGATATAAGTCATAAATTTATTATTTAGGTTGTATTTTTTTGAGTTAGTCTAATACGCCAACCACTATAGAAACTAATATGGTGATTAGTTGGTTGATTTCCAATGGTGATCTAGTTTTTTTCTGTTGCTTTTTTTGCTGAAATGACGGCGAAGGATAATGTAATAGCAGCAAAAAGCCCAGCGGCGGTCAGGCCATTAATGATTGGTTGCGCAATCCAACCATCAATCATAATTGCTCTCATTGCCTCGATTACGTATGTTGTAGGATTAAATTTGGCGGCGGTTGCTAGCCAACCAGATAGAGCTTCACGAGGGACAAATGTCGGAGCAATAAAGAGGGCAGGGAAGAATAGGAATGTAGCCGCCTGCGCACCTTGTGCAGAGCCAGTTCGTACTCCCGCTGCGACCGAGTAACCTGCAAAACCCATACCCCACATAAAGGCGATCCCTAGAACAGCAAAGTAACCTAATATACCTGTGACGGCGCTCGCACCGATTAGTATTCCTAATACTAATATAAGTCCTGACTGTGCTAATACTCGAACTGCACCTACGACCATAGGTGCAAGAATAATTGCCCATCTGGATATAGGCATTGCCTGGTAGCGACGGAATACACCAGACTCAATATCTTCTACCAAACTAATACCTGCTGATGCACCGCTAATTGAGGCAGAAACTATTGAGAATGGTAGAATAAAATTAACAAAGTTTCCATTTGAAAAATCAATGGGTATTGATAATCCGCCACCAAAAACACGGTCCAGTTGTCCTACATATACGAATAAAAAAAACGCAGAGATGATTATTGTAGGGAGCTCTGTATAGGGTCTGCGAACCACTCTAAATAATAATCTTTTGATAAGGACCCACAACTGTACTGAAAATTTTGCCTTCATCGAATTGTCAATTGTCATCTTGTCTTAGATATCCTTAGAACAATTAAGTTTTGTCATCGACTTCGCTAAGCGTGGAGCCTGTGACACTCAAGAAGACATCATCTAGCGTTGGTTTTGATGCTGAAACAGCGGCGACATCTATTTGGGCATTGCGTAACCGCACAAAAGCTTCTGGTATGAATTGGGGTCCATTTGGAACGGTGACCCTTAACTCATTTTCAAACATTTCGGCATTGGGAGTTAATTCGATAGCTTTTTTCGCTAGATCTTTATTAGAAAAAGTGAACGTGACGACATCGCCGCCGATGGATGCTTTTAGTTCGTTTGGTGTGCCCTCCTTAACCACGCGACCTTCATGAATAATCGCAATACGATCTGCTAGCTCATCTGCTTCATCAAGATACTGGGTTGTGAGAATAATAGCGACGCCAGAATTTTTTAGCCGAGTGATTTCATCCCATAGTACTCGACGGGAACCGGGATCAAGCCCGGTTGTTGGTTCATCTAAGAATAGTACTTTAGGTTCATGGACTAATGAAAGAGCAAGATCAAGCCGTCGTTTCATACCGCCGGAATAGGTTTTTACTCTTCTATTTGAATCCTTTAAAAGTCCAACCAATCGGAGAAGATCGTTCGATCTTTTTTCAGAGTGTTGTTTATCTAAGCCCCACAATCTTGATGTGCTATGCAAAAGTTCCTTACCAGTTAGATTTTCGTCGATTCCTGTTTCTTGAAGAGCCACACCAATTTTTTCCCTAACTAGTGATTCGTTGCCTATGACGCTTAGTCCAAGAATCTCGGCTACTCCACCAGTCGGTTTTAGCAAAGTAGTAAGCATCAATATTACAGAACTTTTGCCAGCCCCATTTGGGCCTAGAATCCCGAATATTTCACCTTGCTTAACGTTGAAGGAAACATCTTTTACAGCCTCGATGGATTCTTGTTTTGTTTTATATGTTTTTGATAGGTTTTGAGCTTTGACGGCTAGCAATTATTTTGCTCCACATTTCTATTTAAATAATACGACTCATCTGGCTCATACCAATACAATGTTAGACTAACAAAGATATTTGAGGCCTATTGTTAATAGTAGTATCACATTACTATCATCGGTTGTCTCTTTCAGAAGAGATGAATTTTTTTCGTCTTGAAATTAATTTGTTAATTTCAGGTTAATTAATTATAAGGTGATCCGAATTTTTTACGCTACGCAATTCATCAAAAAACCAATGCTGCGTGGCGCAATATTGATGCTAGTAGCTGCCACTCTATTGGCTGCCATGCATTCAGTTGTTCGTTATCTTAGTTCAGAAATGCATCCTTTTGAAATAGTTTTCTTCAGGAATCTTTTTGGTTTTTTGGCTCTATGCCCATTATTAGTGCGTCAGGGACCGAGAGCGCTTAACATTACGCGACCCAAGCTTCATGGTCTTAGAGGCCTAACCGGAATTATAGCCATGTTTTGTTGGTTTTATGGACTCAGTTTGGTTTCGCTTACAGAGGCAACAGCACTAAGTTTTACTAATGTAATATTCGGTTCGATAATCGCAACTATTTTTCTTAAAGAGCACTTATCTGTTAGGCGGTTGAGAACCATTGTTTTTGGAATTGTCGGTGTTCTAATAATAGTTAGACCTGGGTGGGTTGAATTCAATTTTGGAATTATTCTAATAATTATTGCTGCTGTTTGTTGGGGTGCTAGCGTCGTTATAGTAAAAGAATTGTCTCGTACTGATAGTGTAGCGTCTATTGTCGCATGGTTTGGTATACAGCTTTCAATTTTGTCATTTCCACTTGCGTATCTGGTATGGTCCTGGCCTAGCATTCACGATTATTTTTGGCTAATAATAATGGGGATACTTGGGACACTAGGCCATTTAGCGCTAACCAAGGGGTTAAAAAAAATGGATGCAGTAGTAGCTTTTCCTTTAGAGTTTACTCGGCTATTATGGGCAGGGTTCTTTGGGTATTTTCTGTTTAGTGACACCCCAGACATTTGGACTTGGATAGGAGCTGGAATTATTCTTCTGAGTACGATGTCTTTTTTGTATCGCGAATCTAAGGCACCGCTAAAGACGAAACCGTAAATTCCTGAATTTTGTTCTTTACTAACTACCCTATTTGTTTTAAAAAGGATTGGATGATTTGAAATCGATTCTTCTGATGGAAGAAGCTAGCATAAAATGTAATGAAAAAAAACAATCTTAGTGGTCAATTAACTTATCAGGAAGCTCGAAAAAAGGGCTTGTTGAGCGGTCAAAAGAAAAAAAGCAGGCTTCCACGGTCAATGATATTGATTGTATTTTTGTTAGAGATAAGTGCGATGGGCGGTATGGCATACTTAGTCTATATGTTGTATTTTAGTTAAGAGTTTGCGTATGGGTATTATCAAAAATAAACGCTTTCGTTGGATTTTTATTTTTTGCATTATGAGCGTATGCCTTTTTATCGGTGTCGGGGGCGTATTGTTTTCAATTCAAGCCTTATTTTCTATGAATTTTAAAAATTTCTTTACATATTTATTATTAGCCCCAATCTGGGTTTTGGGGCACCGGTTGCTAAAGAAACTCTTAGCGGAAGATTTTAGATAATTCTAAATATGTATCGTTATTTATCTGACTTGATAGCATTAAATATTCTGAAAAAAACCAGCCCCCAATTTGGGGCTGGCTTTAAAATATCCTTCCAAATGTTGAGGCAAGATACATCTCAAGAAGAGTGTGACACTTAATATGTACATTCGCAGGCGACACTTAAATATCGCAAACGATTAGCGTCAATTAGAATATACAACAAAAAAAGCTTATCCGAGGGTATGTTGACTCAAAAAAAGTGAAATAAGATTAAGCAGGAAGGGCTTTTTGAGTGCCAACTTTTTGTGGATTGCATACACTACAAGGAATAATTTAGCATTAATTTGCTTTATGTAGCTGACGTAAGATATTTTTTGACACCGGTTGGCCATTCTTCATCATCTGGTATACCAAAGAAATTATGGTCGCTTGGTTAGGCGGTTGAAGGCCTTTCAATTCATCATTTACTATATTTATAGACCGAGATAAGGTATCAATATCGATATCCTGATAATGGTTTGATTTGCCGGTGAACAGATACTCGACACTAGTCCCCAAGATATTTGCTAACCGGATTGCGTTTTTTGCAAGTATGGAGTCGATATCTCCTTGTTCCCACCTTGAGGCAGCGGCACGAGTCACTCCGACAGATTTTGCCAACTGACTTTGATTTAATCCTGCATTTCCTCGAAGTTTTTTTAAACGTTTCGCAGTAATTGTCATACTATATATTCACCTCTTCACTCATATTCCCAACATTGATCCTACTAGGAAGATAATCATTTTTAATTTACATATGTAAATTTATCACGAAGAGCCGTGAAGAAAATGTGATGAAAAGCAAAAACGCCAAAGCATAAATAAACATCAAGAAACAACGTTCTATTTTGATTGTTTCTTTAACCAATCTAGTGTCTTTTTATTCCATTCTTCAGCCATTTCATAGAAGGCGATATGACTTGAATTAGGACCTCTAAATACATGAATTTCTGAATTATTTATAGCGTTATGAACCTCCATTCCATATCGTGTTGGTACCTGCCAATCCATCTCACCGGAAGTTATCAAAGTAGGTACCTTGATATTAGAAAGGCGATCTAAAGCATTATGTGTTTTATCTGCATGGAAATGACCTAGCATGCCCGCCTTGCTAGGTGGGTACGGATTATCTAGAACAATGCTTTTTTCAAAGGCCGAAACTAGCTCTGGTTGATTGTTGATGAAATCTGGACTTGAGACCCAAAGTAATGCCGTACGGATGTATAGTTCAAAATTATCGTTCAACACAGGATATTCATTTGTGTCAATCATACGAATAAACCATTCATCCGAACGACCCCAGGTTCCATGAAGTTGCAATGTTGAAACTTTTTTTGGATGATTGATCGCTAGTTCTTGGGCGGTAGCACTTCCCAAGGATAATCCACTTACGTGCGCTGTATTGATGTTCAAATGATCAAGTAGTGCGGCCGCATCCTCTGCTAGAATACGCATTGTATAGTCTTCCATGCTTTCCGGGTGCGTTGATTGTCCGGTTCCCCGGGCGTCATAAGTTATTACAGTATAATCTGATTTATATGCTTGTACTTGTGCGGCCCACGTGTTGTGGTCAGCGGCTGTGCCCATGATTAAAATTAACGGGTCTCCAGATGACCCCTCTACTTCGTAATACATATTTATTCCCGTAGGAAGATTAACGAAAGGCATAAGTTTTTTATCCTCTGTTTAGTTGATTATAGGTTTTTTCTGTATAGAAAATTTAAGATCTCTAATTTAACTTAGCAAAAATTATGGGGTCATATTTTCCCACTTGACAACTGATTCGTAAGCATGTCCCACGGTGCAAATAGTAAATTCATCCATGGCACGTCCTGCAATTTGTAATCCAACTGGTAATCCGTTGCTATCGAGCCCACAAGGTGTCGATAACGCTGGAATTCCGGCTAGATTAAATGGTGCTGTGGTTCTTACGTAAGAAATCGTTACTGGTTCATCTTTATCGCCATATCGAAAATCTGTCTGATCTGTCTTCGCGATTGGTGCCGGAAGTGTGGGAGTAGCTATTACAGATAATTCATAGCGGTCAAAGCAGTGACGGATAGCATCAGCAATAATATTGCGTGCATGGAGGCCACGGAAATATTGTTCTGTTGGCAGCAAGTTACCAGCAATCAGTAGATACTTAATATCAGCATCTATTTCGTTAGCAAAGTCGATCAATCTATCTTTATGATAATAACCCGCTTCAAAGCATATTATTGCGAATTCAGCTGCGATGGTGTGCTTAAGTTCGGGAATTTCCACATCAACTATCTGAGCACCCATTGACTCAAGCTGTAACATTGCAACATCAAATATCTCTCTTATTTCGTTTTGTATAGGCTCAAAGGGCTCGCTTCGTATGACTCCAATACGACAATCCTTAAGTTCAGAGACTTTTTTTTGATTAATTGATTCTAGAAACAAAGTTAGATCAGGCCTGTTAGTGTTCGTTATCGAGTGAAGTAATAATGCACAATCTTCCACGGATGAGGCTAAGGGCCCAATATGATCCAACGACCAGGATAGTGGTTCGATACCACCGCACGGCACACTACCAAACGTCGGTTTGATTCCAGTTATGCCACAGGCAGCGGAAGGTATTCGGATTGAACCGCCTGTGTCACTACCTAGAGCCATAGGAACGATGCCCGCGGCTACAGCTGCAGCTGACCCTCCAGATGAACCACCTGGAATATATTTTTGATCCCATGGATTTTTAGCAGGGTAGCTAGCTATTCCACATGCAAGTTCATGCGGTACTGTTTTACCCACTAATATGGCACCGGCTTTTCTTAATTGTCGAATTACTTCAGCATCATTTTTTTTTGGCCTGGAATCATATGTTTCAGACCCACAGCGAGTAGGCCAGTTTTCTACATTGATTATGTCTTTGATGCCAATTGGGATACCATGCAACGGCCCTCGATCTTGACCTGATCGAAGTTCTTCGTCGCAGTTTTTTGCAGCAGTTAATGCGCTTTCTTCATCTACAAATTCAAACGCATTGATATCTTGGTTCAGTGTTTTAATGCATTCAATAGTTCGAGTCGTAAGCTCCATCGCAGAAACTTTACCATCCCGAAGTTCTTTAGATAACGTTCGTATTTTTGAGATTGGCATTAGGTTTCGGATACTTTAAAATGTATTTTCTTATCTGAACATCTCAAAAGTTCAGAAAGAGTTTCATTTAATTTAGATCGCTCATTTAAATCATGCGCTATCGATTCCGCTTCAGAGTTTAGTGAGGAAAGGTTAGCCCTCTCAAGCAGAATTAAAATATCATTTTCCGTGTAATTAGACACTTTGCATCTCCGCAGTAACGTCAATTTCTAATTTTAAGCCCGGGAGGCCGAGGGCGGCAGCTTGGATTGCTGTCACGACGGGGAATGGGCGGCCTGCAAAAACTTCTTTGCGTACTTCGATTTCTTCTTTCAATTCTCGTATATCTTGCAGGTAATAGGTCACTTTGACTATGTCGTTGATTGATGAACCAGCGCAGTTAAGAACGATAGAAATGTTTTTCCAGATTTTAAAAGCTTGCTCTCCAGTAGTGGTTCCGACAATAGAACCATCTGAATCTAGAGCAACTTGCCCAGCAAGATATAAGGTGTTTCCTGATCGAATAGCATATTCATATGGTTCTGGTGGAACACCAAGTTGTTCCACAGGAATTGGATACCAGTTCATAGTGTTGTTCTCTCGTTATTAGTATTGCTTTTCGTTTTATAACATTTAACTTCTGCTGCGCGAAAGTCTTTTTAGATTGATTTCTGACTCCTTCTAAGGATTAATGATACAGTAATGTCTTAAATACGAAAAATCACAGCTAAGGTTTATTAAGAGGGCAAATAGTGGAGATAGATCAGAAAAAAATCGCAATAATTGGCGGCACTGGAGCGTTAGGCTCTGCGTTAGCGATGCGTTGGTTGTTGGCAGGTCATCAAATTATCATTGGCTCAAGAAATCAAGAGAAGGCGAGCGATCTTGCCGACAAGCTGTCAAGCCAACACAATCGTTATGAGATAACAGTAGAGACTAATGCCAAAGCATCAGAATCTGCTGACATTGTGATACTGACAGTCCCCTATTCAGCGCATGAGGAAACATTGCAAGATATTGCAACCGGTGTTAAGGGTAAAATTCTCATTGAGACTACAGTTCCTTTACGACCACCAAAGGTAGCACGAGCTTCATTGCCACAACGAGGTTGTGTAGCTGTAATTACCCAAGAATTTTTCGGTGAACACACTGATGTGGTAGCTACTTTTCATACAGTTTCTGCAACGCACTTAGGTGATTTAGAGCATGAATTGCTTGGCGATGTTTTGGTTTATGGAAATAAAAAAGCGTCACGTCAGATTGTGATTAATTTAATTGAAGAACTGGGATTAAAAGGTTGGCACGGTGGTTCTATTGAGAATTCTGCTGCATCTGAAGCTATGACTTCGGTCATGATTTTTATGAACAAATATTACGGCTTGAAGGGAGCCGGTATTCAAGTTATTAGTGAAGGACAAAAAGATTAAATCTGAAATATCACAAAGTGCTTGCGTCAGCGACATTTCGATTACCGCACTAAAAGAGTTTCCTCTAGTTAGCACTGGATGTGACATAGTTCAATCAACTTTAGCGTGCGCAAAGAAACAGAATATTTTAATTGAGTCGGGCGATATTTTAGTTTTTACTCAGAAAATTGTATCTAAGGCCGAAGGTAGAGAGATTAATTTGAAGGATGTTGAGCCAAGTGAAGAAGCTAAAAAGTTGTCTATTAAAACAGGAAAAGATGCGAGGCTTGTGGAGTTGATCCTTTCTGAATCGGAGGAAATTATTCGACAGTCCACTGATTTGATTATTGTGGAACATCGCTTGGGAATGATTTTGGCCAATGCCGGAATAGATCACTCGAATATTCGCCCAGATGAGGCAGGAGAATGGGTTCTTTTGCTTCCGGTTGACCCTGACGCAACAAGCAAAAATTATCGTCAGCGTATTTATGATTTAACAAGCAAAAAGGTTGGGATTATTATTAGTGATAGTATTGGTCGAGCGTGGAGAAATGGTACGACCGGATTAGCGATAGGAGTGGCCGGAGTGCCAGCAGTGGAAGACCATAGAGGCAAGCTTGACCTTTTTGGTGTACCGTTAGTCTCAAGTCAGGAGGCAATTGCAGACGAATTAGCAAGTGCGGCATCATTGGTGCAGGGACAAGCCGATGAAGGACTTCCAGTGGCGCTAATTCGGGGTGTCAAAGTTGTGAGTCAGGATTCTCCTGCTAAGACATTAATTCGAAGAAAAGAGTTTGATTTGTTTCGATGAGTAATTTGACTAGAAGCCAATCAGGTAAACATGTTGTATTGTCTGGCGGAGTCGGTGGAGCAAAACTCGTTAAGGGGCTTACGTCTTTCCTCAGTCCCACAGAACTCATGATCATTGGTAATGTAGGTGATGATTTTGAGTATTGGGGTCTTTATATTTCTCCTGATCTTGACACGCTGTTGTACACACTTTCGAACCGTGTAAATCATGAAACTGGGTGGGGTCGACAATGCGAAACTTGGGGGGTGCTCAAAGAAATGACTGAGCTCGGGAGAGATGCTTGGTTTCGATTGGGCGATCGTGATTTAGCCGTGCATCTTGAGCGGACTCGACGACTGAATACAGGAGACCAGCTGTCCACAATCACTAGAGATTTCTGTAGCGAGTTCGGCCTGACACATAATATTACGCCATCCACTGATGACCGCCTGAGAACTATAGTTGGTACTGAGAAATATGGTGAACTTGGGTTCCAGGATTATTTTGTCCGACTTCAGTGTGAGCCTTTAGTGCATAGTCTGAGATATGAGGGCGCGCAGTCTGCTCGCCTACATTCAGATTTGGAAACAGCACTCCAAAGCCCTGCTCTAAATTCGCTGATAATTGCACCATCTAATCCTTTTCTCAGCGTAGCGCCTATTTTGGCTATATCAAGCTTTAAGGAGAGCCTTGCAAACCGCAATTTTCCCTGTATAGCGATTTCACCCTTGGTCGGCTCAAAAGCATTTAAGGGCCCTACCGCAAAAATTATGACCGAACTTGGTTACGAAATTTCTTCATTTGCGGTAGCATCCTACTATTCGTCAAACCTAATTGACGCAATAATTATCGATTCAACTGATATTGATGTTGTGTCTCGAATAGAGGATTTAGGGATCAAAGTGTTTACGACTGACATTTCCATGCACACATTAGAAGACAAAATAAGACTCGGTCAGCACGTTGTGTCCTGTATAGAGTCAATGCAAAAGCGTTAATTGAATAGCCATGCCTTACACTGACGGCAAAAAGCCATGGGCTATTCTTCCGCTTAAGTCAATTAGCTTTTCGAATAGTCGATTGATGCCCATTTTAACTATGCATGAGCGGCGTAAACTATCTCTAATAATGTTGAAAGATGTTGTAAGTATTCTTAATTGCGCACCTGGAGTAGGAGGTTTGTTGGTAGTTACGAAGTGTAAAATTATGAAAACACACTGCCAGGCGTTAGGAGTGACTGTATTAGAAGAAGATGGGCCACCGCACCTTAATACGGCTATTGTACAGGCGGTTCAATTTCTTGGGAGCCTAGGTATTGAAAAATTCTTCACAGTGCCAGGTGATGTGCCGCTCTTAAATTTATCTGAGCTAGATATTCTTGTGAGATCGTTGCAAGTGAGCGAAGGATTAACATTGGTTCCATCTCGGGACGGCATGGGAACTAACAGTATAGCTTCAAAAATTCCACTACATGTGCAACCACGATTTGGCGTTGATAGTCTTTCAGAACATCATAGGATTGCTAAAGATAATGGTATTTCTGTAGAAATATTGCCCTTAAAAGGATTTGGTTTTGATATTGATTGGCCGAGTGATCTTGTTAGATTGGCCTCAATTGGTAATAGTTCTAGAACGCAGGGTTATTTGAGTAGTTTAGATCTGGAGTATCGCAAACACCCTGTATACGAGAAGAATTTTTCACGATTTGAAAAGATTGAAGGACTAGGATGAGTCTTAATATTGAAAAGTTTTGGAGTGCTCGACCAACAGACAAAGAGGCAATGACACTTTTACGTTGTTCTGATGACTACAGTCTGATTGAGTTAAGTAAGGCTATTTGCGATGATGGATATGGTGATATGATGACCTACTCACCAAAGGTTTTTATCCCGCTCACAGTTTTATGTCGTGATATGTGCCACTATTGTACCTTTGCTCGAAAACCCAAAGAAATTCAAAAAGGTTTTCTCCAACCAGATGAAGTATTTCACATATCAGAATTGGGTAAGAAGGCAGGATGTTATGAAGCATTATTTACTCTAGGTGATAAGCCAGAATTGCGTTATAGGAGCGCTCGGGAGGAATTAGAACAATTAGGGTATAAATCGACTTTTGAATATTTGCTTGATCTCGCTCATAAAGTCGCTGAAGATTATCAATTGTTACCTCATATCAATGCAGGAGTTCTAACAAAGGATCAAATGGCTGCCCTGAGAGAAGTTTCGGCATCCCAAGGCATCATGTTGGAATCATCTAGCGAGCGTTTATGTATTAAGGGTGGCCCACATTATGGTTCACCTGATAAAAGACCTCAGGTGCGGTTAAAAAATATAGAGGAAGCGGGGATGTTAAGCATTCCCTTTACCACCGGTATTTTGATTGGTATTGGAGAGACACGCGCTGAGAGGATTGATTCATTGCTCCGTATTCGCCAGTTAAATGATCGTTATAAACATATCCAAGAATTGATAATTCAGCCTTTTCGGGCTAAAGCTAGAACGTTAATGGCTGGGCACTCTGAGCCCCCTAGTCAAGATTTGATGTGGACGATTGCAGTGGCACGAATTTTGTTTGGGGGAAGTATGAGTATCCAGGCACCCCCCAATCTGTGGCCGGGTGGAGAAGGTGAGCTAATTTCTGCGGGGATAAATGATTGGGGCGGGATCTCACCGGTTACGCCAGACCATGTCAATCCAGAAGCACCATGGCCTAAAGTTGTTGAATTAGAAAATAAGGTACGTCTTGCTGGTAAAACTTTGGTTCCGCGCCTCCCTATTTATCCAGACTATCTACAACATAATTTAAATTGGCTATCGTCAAAAATTTTTCGTCTAGCTCAAAGATTTGTTGATGCGGAGGGGTTTCCAAGGACCGATAGATGGATACCTGGAGAAGTTTTGAAAGCTCCATTTGAAATTTCTGGCAATGTAGGTCAGGCCAGTAGGTCCACGCTAAGTTTAATTTTTGATCGCGTGGTCAAAGGCATTGATTTGCTTGAAGGAGATGTAGTTAAGCTTTTCGGCGCTCGTGGAAATGAATTTTTTGAGGTTTGTAAATTTGCAGATGAATTGAGACGTCAAGTCAATGGTGATACAGTGACTTATGTTGTTAATCGTAATATTAATTACACAAATATTTGCACGTATCGCTGTGGGTTTTGTGCATTCTCAAAAAGTACTGCCCACAATGAATCGAAAGATAAACCCTACTTGATTGATCTAGAAGAAATAAGAAGACGTGTTCGTGAAGCTTGGGAGCGTGGCGCAACCGAAGTTTGTTTACAAGGAGGGATTCACCCATCATTTGACGGTAATACCTATTTGTCGATATGTCGCGAGATCAGGACTGAAATTCCTGAAATCAATATTCATGCTTTTTCTCCGTTAGAAGTGACTCATGGTGCGTCGACTATGAACTTAACAATAAGCGAATTTTTAGAAACTCTAAAGGATGCTGGTCTTTCCAGTTTACCCGGTACTGCGGCGGAAATCTTGCATGATGATATCCGAAAAATTATCTGTCCGGATAAACTTACGACACAAGAATGGTTGAATGTTATCAAAGTTGCACATAGCGTTGGACTATCAAGCACTGCAACAATTATGTTTGGGCATGTAGATAAGCCCCAGCATTGGGCTAGACATCTTATAACCATTCGAGATTTGCAGTCAGAGACAGGCGGATTTACAGAATTTGTCCCTTTGCCGTTTATTCACAAAGAGGCACCTATGTACAATCGCCAAGGTTGCAGGCGTGGCCCCACTTTTCGTGAATCTATCTTGATGCATGCCGTCGCGAGAATTGTTCTCTATGGTAGGGTACATAACATTCAAGCATCCTGGACAAAAATGGGGAAATCAGGACTCAGGGAGTGCCTCAAAGCGGGCGTCAATGATGTTGGTGGCACTTTGATGAACGAATCCATCTCCCGAGCTGCCGGAAATAAAAATGGTCAAGAGTTACCACCCGAGGAAATGGATGCATTAATTGAACATGCTGGACGAATACCGCAACAGCGGACAACTAAATACGGGAAACCGGATCGGTATCGTTCTTCAATTTCTTATAATGCTCCTGTTCTTCGTCCTTTACCGCAACAAAGTGGGAAAATAAGAGAAAGCGATTTAATCACGCATGTTTAAGGCATTGAAAAACCTGGCATAGCCTTATCTGCAGTATTTGTGTTGCTGCTCAATATTGTATGTATGTCCATTTATATTTTGACAATTTTGACTTAAATTAGGATGGAAGATGCTGTTCTAATCTATCTATTGCCATATTCAGGGTATCAACTTGATTTGCAAAGCAAAGTCGCAACCATCCGTCTTCTCGTGCCCCAAATGTTATTCCTGGAGCAAGTCCGACACGAGCATTATTTGCTAATTCTTTGCAGAACCCAAGGGCATCTGTGACACCTTCTACGCGGAAAAAAGCATAAAACGCTCCTTCTGGCCAACCCATGCGAATTCGCGGATTACTTGAAAGACGCTGATAAACAAGATCACGCGCTTTTTTGTAGCGTGTAATTTGTTGTTTGATGAAATCTTCTCCATCTTCCAAGGCAGTGACCCCGGCAAATTGCGTAAATGTTGCAGCACCAGCAAAGTTAAATTCATTCATATTCTCTAAAGTTTTTCCAAAACGTTGGGGTGTAATGAGCCACCCTAATCGCCAACCGGTCATTGCCCATGGTTTTGAGAAGCTATTGATAATGATTAATCTATCTTCTGGATCAGCGTGCTCTAGGAAAGATGGCGCATGTTGTTTGTCATAAACGATGCGTGCATAAACCTCATCTGCTAGGAGCCAGATTCCACGTTTTCTGCAAAAGTCTAGCAATGCTTTCTGCTGCTCGGAGGACATAGTCCAGCCAGTTGGATTATTTGGTGAATTGATGAACACTACGCGTGTTTTCTCATCGACATTATCGCATAATTGATCGAGATCAAGCTGCCAACTGTTTTCTATCAAACGCAGGTCAACTGGACGCCAATTCCCTCCTAATATATCTACTGTCCCTCGAATATTGGGCCATAGTGGTGTAGGACATACGACGTTCATGCCAGGTTCAACTAATAACTGATGACTTATCATTATTCCACTCATTCCAGATGCCATTACGGTCACTCTATCCATAGTCATAGAAATGCCATAAAGTTCCGATGTATAGGACATGATAGCTTTTCTCAGCTCGGGTATGCCTCTATTTGGCGTATAAAACGTTTGTCCGTCCATCATGGATCGAATTGCAGAATCGCAAATAAATTTAGGCGTTGATATGTCGGGCTCACCAAACCAAAGCGGTATCATGTTGTCTAAGCCGATAGCATCATTCGCTATTTCACGAATTTGCGAAACTGGCATTTCTTCAATAGCTTTCCGTAGTTCTCTTTGATGATTTTGTTTTTCGAAATTTGACATCTGATTCCTCGTTTTTGTAAATATAATATAAAGCGAATTAAGGACAGGCCTTGTAAAAAGTTATTGATTTCTCTAAATTCGATAATTCCAAGTAGATGATCCTAATCTTACACGTTGATGTTTTAAACTGATTTCGGCAATCTATGATATACGCTAAGCGTTTTGCCAACTAAGCTCTAGCTTGATAAAGTCAACTAAGTGCATGGATATAATTGTCGTTATGGTGCGCGGCAAAGTGAGATAAAAAACCTCTGTTCGACAAAAGGTAGTATTTTCTAATCATGGTATTCTGTTGGGCTACGAGACGGTATCATACAACTACGAAATATTGAACTCTAGATTACGATAGCAAGCAAGTAGAAAAAAATTGCAAACAGATCATAAAAAAATACGGTCTCCTCAACTACTCCGTTGGGAGGAAAACTTAAAGCTTTACGAAGCAAGCTTGCGCGCTAACCCTTGGCAGAAGCGTTTCCAATCGATTTCGCACAACAAAATGCTAGTAACAGGGATTATATTAGGTTTGATAGTGTTAGGCTTGGCCATCTTGGGGCCGGTCTTTAATGATGCAGATTATGCTCGCCAATCTCTTAGGAATGCGCATAAACCGCCTCTATCTGAGGGCTATTTGCTAGGGACTGATAACTATGGCAGGGATATGGCGATACGCTTGTTCGTAGGGTTTCGGGTTTCATTGTTAGTTGCCGCTGCTGTGACAGCTTTGTCTCTTATCGGTGGTGTAATACTAGGAATGGTCGGAGGATATCTTGGTGGCTTTATCGATCGTGTTGTTCGATCAACCACCGACTTTATTTGGGGGTTTCCGTTAATTCTTGTTGCAGTTTTGCTAGTTGGAGGGCTCGGAGAAGGGCTGTTCCCAGTGATACTAGCAGTCGGGATTGTAAATGTGGCAGCTATTACTCGAGTAGTACGGGGAGAAGTGGTTGTTCTAAAAGAAAAAGAGTTTGTTGAAGCTGCACGAGCGGCAGGCGTCTCACGTTATCGTATTATGTGGAGGCATTTGTTGCCTAATGTTCTGGCGCCTGCCTTGATAATGGCATCCTATTTGATTGCAGTTGCTGTAATCGCAGAAGCAGCTTTGTCTTTCATTGGGTTAGGCGCACAACCGCCACTACCTAGTCTTGGAAAGATGATTGCTGATGGTAGGGGTTTTCTTAGACTGAATCATTGGGAAGCCACAATTCCAGGAATTGGGATCGTAGTTTTGGTTTTAGCGGTGAGCATGATTGGCGATGGGCTCCGTGATCATTTTGATCCAAGGTTGCGGCACGAAAAGAGAAGGAAATCAAGCGAATGAAACTAGTACTTAGGCAGCTGGGATACATGTTAATTGTATTAATTGTCAGTTCAATAGCGGTTTTTTACGCAATCCGTTTATCCGGCGGTGATGCCACTGCCGCAGCTTTACCTGGTTCAGCAACGGAGGAATTTAGACAAGAATTTCGGGCTTCTCTGGGGTTAGACAGACCAGTGCATCTGCAATACTTTGAATATATAGGAAAAATATTGCAAGGTGATCCAGGGCGTTCGATCACGAACAATGCTTCGCTTGTCTCTATGCTAAAAGAGCATGGAAAAAATAGCCTTATTTTAGGGGCTGCAGCTTTCGGTTTAGTTTTTGTGATCGGAATTCCACTAGGAGTTCTCGCCTCTTTAAGACGGAATAGTTGGTCGGATCATGGGATCATGTCTTTTTCAGTGGTTGGTATGGCTGTTCCTAATTTTTGGCTCGCTCTCCTTGCTGTTTGGTTGTTTGCTTCTACATTGCGAATACTACCGGCTGCTGGGTGTTGCAGTCCAAAGCATCTTATCCTTCCGGCAATCGTGTTAGCATTCGAAGGTATTGCTTTAACCGTTCGGATGACGCGTTCAGCGATGATAGAAAATCAAAACCATGATTTTGTACGGACGTTGAGAGCTGGTGGATTATCGGAGTGGAGTATCATGGGTAAACATGTCCTTCGAAATGCACTGATTCCTATAATCTCTTTAGCTGGATTACGTATTGGTCAAATTGTTGGATACGCTCTTATTGTTGAACAAATTTTTGGTTGGCCAGGTATTGGCCAAGCATTAGTGACCGCAGTGCTTCGTCGCGATTATCCAGTTGCACAATTTTTCTCTCTCATCTTGATTGTGATGGTAGTGTTAGGTAATTGGCTTGCGGACACTGGTTATACATTAGCGAATCCTAGATTGCGTAGGTCAAACTAATTATGTTGCTAGAGATCCTATTGATTGTAAATAGTCCAGAAAATGCCGAGCTAAATGCATATGAGTGAGCGTTCTACTGAAGAATTGGTGACGATCAAGGATCTTAGAATATCTATTTATAGTGAAGGTAATTCCTTTGAAGTTGTAAAAGGAGTTTCATTATCAATTCATGCCAATGAGATAGTTTGTCTTGTTGGAGAAAGTGGGTGTGGAAAATCTATGACCGCACTATCAATAATGGGATTATTGCCAAATAATGTTGCGCGAGTTACCGGCGGTGTGATTACTTATCGCGAGAAAGATTTGACACAGCTTAAGGCTCACGAAATGCGGAAATTGCGTGCTGAGGAAATCTCAATGATTTTTCAAGATCCAATTACTTCATTGGATCCCGTCTTCACTGTCGGTAGTTTGCTTAAAGAAGTGATAATGGTTCACCGCGATGTAAGTAGTTCAGAAGCCGAAAAATTGGCTATTCATGCTCTAAAGGAGGCTCAATTACCCGATGCAAAAAAAAGGTTAAAGAGTTATCCACACGAGCTTTCAGGTGGTATGCGGCAACGAGTGATGATTGCGTTGGCAACCGCATTAGACCCAGCAGTTTTAATTGCTGATGAACCTACTACGGCTCTTGATGTGACTGTTCAAGCACAAATATTGGAAAGTCTTCGGATCCGACAGAGACAACGGAAGATGGGAATGATGCTGATTACTCATGATTTAGCTGTGGTCGCTGCCGTGGCAGATAGAGTGGCGGTTATGTACTCTGGCGAGATTGTTGAGGAGGCTACAGTTCAAGAGTTGTTTGATAACCCACGGCATCCCTATACTCAAGGCCTACTTTCTGCTATTCCAGATATTACTGCGCGTCGAGGATCTCTGCATGCAATTCCGGGGCGAGTGCCTCCGCCACAAGTTACCCCGCCAGGATGTGAATTTGCGCCGAGATGTGATTATTCGATAGATGAGTGCTGGAACTCGCGTCCAGAATTATTGACTTCGGGCAAAGGAAAATTACGATGTTTTAACCCACAGGAGTTTGCTAAATGAAAGTTGCGCCGGTGAGTATTGAAGTTAATTTGGATGCGGGGTTAACAATGAGGGGCTACGAATGGCCTATCCGTGGTGCGCCTGTTGTTTTATTGCATGATTATGAGGAAGATTTGGATGTATGGAAAGACATAGATCAAGAACTAGCTAACAAGGGGTTCCGGGTAATAAATTTGGAACTGCGGGGCCATGGGTTTTCGGATGGTGAGCCGAATAATGAATCTTTGTTTTCTGATGTTCAAAGTTTATTAAAGGAGTTAGGTACAGTGTGGGGTCCTTTGGGTTTATGTACTCATGGGCATATTTCCGAAAAACTTTTTTCTATTCAGGGAGATTTCGCTCCGAAGGTACATGTTGCAGTGTCACCACTATTTGAAGAGCAAAGCGGTTGCGAGGATACTTCTCGTCAGTTTGATACTTCCTATCTTGTAATTTCAGGGACCAGTGATGAAAAAGGTACCGAACAAGCTCGACAAATCTTTGATCGTTTAGGCCCCAAAAAACTTTGGGCGTCAGTTGCATCTGTACAACAGGGCCCAAAGTTACTTAGAGAACATCAGCATTTAATTGGCGATATGACACTTTTCCTCCAACGGTATCTGGTTCCCCTACACCAAACATGGCAAGAGAAAGCTATTGATCAAGCGATTTTAGACGCGAAGGCTCAGGATTCAGAAATAAAATAGTGATTCAGCTGTACCGCCTCTAATTTTTTTTCGTTCGATTTCATCGAGATGTGGCAACAGGAAATCCACTAAATCAAGTTGTTGTTGGTAGCCTGGATATTCAACAATCCATGGGAAGTCAGAAGCCCACATTATTCGGTCAGCCTCGAAATTTTTGTATAGATGTTTCGCGACCGGCAGCATGTCCATATAGGGGTATTTGTCATGACTGAAAGCATATTGGCCCGAAAAATGCACGTAAGTGTTTTTTCGATCTGCTAATTGGCCTAGCAGGCCTAAGGTATGCGGCGGTATTTCTGTAGTAAAGTGCGGGCGGCCATATTCATCGACAGCGAGATTTGATAGAGAAACCATGAATCCCATATGGTTAAAGACTATAACCAAATCGGGCAAGATATCCAGTATATTTTGGAGCAATGCTACTTGGGTCGATTCCCCATAAAACCAAACTCGTAGATCCCGTTCCGCCATTGCTTTTAATAAAGGAAACATGGAGTATTGATGTGGATCATCTGGTGTCTGTTCATTCGAATCAACTAATCCAATCCGGATTCCCTGTATATTGGCATTCTTAATTCGGTGATCTAGATTCCTCGCTTGATCAGACGCGTTGTGATCGTAGACACCAATTCCTGCAAACTGACCTGGATAGCGTTTGATGATTTCTGCTAAATATTCATCCTGAGGCCCGAGGGGTACTACTACAGCTTTATCCACACCGGCACTCTCCATTTTTTCTAGCAGCATCTCGGCCGTCACTTCAAGTTCTGGATCTGCTAAACCAGGATATACGGTTCGAGGATATTGATCAGATACAGCTTTGAATAGATGTAGGTGACTGTCAATTACAGGCATACTTGTTCTCCAATATTTATTCTCAACGAAAAATTTAACAAATTTATTATCTTGATCTGCCAGTCAATTCGAAAAATAGATATGGTATTAAATTACTGAGCGAATTTCTGGAAAATGACAGGCAACTCGGTGTTCGTTGTTGATCTTTAATAATGGTGGTTCAATCTCGAGACACTTTTTTTCGTTCTTTCCTATTGGACATCGGGATTGAAAACGACATCCGATTGGGGGATTAATTGGGCTTGGTACGTCTCCTTCTAGAAGTATTCGTGTTCGATTTCTTTGCCTTTTGGGATCTGGAATAGGTGCTGCGGAGACGAGCGCTTGAGTATAGGGATGCATTGGTTCCGCAAACAAAGTTTCGACTGGACTGTGTTCAACGATTTTGCCAAGATACATCACGGCTACCTCATCGCAAATTTGCCGAACAACCGCTAAATCATGCGTTATAAACAAATAGGTTAATCCTAGATCACTTTGTAATTTCAAGAGTAAATTAAGCACTTGCGCCTGAATAGATACGTCTAGCGCGGAAACTGGCTCGTCACAAACGATGAAACTAGGATTCAATGCAAGAGCTCGCGCTACCCCTATACGTTGTCGCTGCCCTCCAGAAAATTCATGAGGAAACCGTTTCGCATGAATAGTTTCTAATCCAACAAGGCCAAGCAACTCAAAGACTCTTGATTGCCGCTCGTTGCGATCCATGTTGGAATTTACAATGAGTATTTCCTCAATAGACTTACCAACTGTCATCCTAGGATTTAGTGAGGCGAAGGGATCCTGAAACACAATTTGCATGTCTTGTCGAAGACGCCTTAGTGCTTCTGGGGATTCAGTCAAAATATCACTTACCTGACTTGAATCTGCATCGGTTCGAAAAAACACGGAGCCTGATGTTGGATCTATTAGGCGCAGAATACATCTGGCGGTAGTAGATTTTCCACACCCAGATTCACCAACGAGCCCCATTGTGGTTCCACGACGGATATCAAAGGAAATGTCTGCAATAGCAGAGACAACCCCTTCTTTCCTATTTGAATACCAACTGCCACCTATGGAAAAATTTTTAACGAGATGCCGCACAGAAAGCGCAATATCGTCATCAAGCATTATAGATGTCTTATTTTTCATAAATCATTCGTCTAGTTGGCTAGACCTTTAATTTCTGTAATCAGAATTTGAAAAATGACAAGATATACGTGTTGAGCACATCATTATGCAGCGCTCTGACTAAAGACATGTTCACGAGTTATGGTCTCTCTTTTATAACGTGCTTCTACTTCAATAGCATAACTTTCTCGGCTATCCAAATCATGTTCTTTCCATGATCCGTCATAGGTCTCTTTGGGATCAAGGTGGATTAGTTTCATAACCTGAGTCATTTTCCGGCGTCTTCGTTTTACAATTATTGAAGCTCTTTCAATGCCCGAATTCAGTACAGTATATTTGATAGCGGTATCGGTAGAATCGGTTTCGGAAATTCTCGAGCAGTTCAAAAGCTCAATACTTAACTGTAAGACATCAGACTTATTTCTAGAAGAGCTAAAACGTAGTCGGCCAGTAAGGAAGCCCCGTCTTGATGGGTTATTTAGATCATTTTCCTGTTTCATTTGTCGTATTTCCAATCAGCTTGTTTGGAAGCGATGGATCTTGGAAGTGTAAGTGCTAGGAATACTCATGATCGCTATCCTCTGGATAGGGGATTTCGTATACATCCGCTGTGTGACCGCCATCAACAACCAAATCATGTCCAGTGACAAAACGAGCAGCATCAGACGCAAGATATAGAAATGCATCGGCGATATCATCGGTTGAAACGAGACGATTTAGGGGAACTTCCGGGAAACCATGTTTTCTCCATTTCTCCATGAGCTCTTCACCTACAAGGTCGGTACTTTGTTGGGTGTCACCAGGTCCAGGGCTCACCGAATTTACTCTTACCCCTGATCTAGCCAACTCGACCGCCATTGATTTCATCAAAGAAACCTCGCCCGCTTTCGTCACGCAGTAAGGTGTAAAACCAAGGGAATGTCCCTGCGCATCAATAGAAGCAGTAAAAAGAATTACTCCGGAGCGTTCCTTTACCATGGATCGTGCCGCATCTCGACTCAAAATAAAATAGGCGGTTAGATTGACATCAAGTTGTCGCTTCCAAGAATCGAGTTCGATATTGACAAACCGTTTCTCTTCTACATCTGCTGCGTTGCAAATCAGAACATCCAACGGACCTTGCTGAAGAGCTGTAGCCATTGACTCACTACATTTTTCCGAATCGGCTAAATCGAAACACATAGGAATTGGGTTTGATCCCCGTTTTCGGACTTCTTCGGTCACCATATTGAGACGTTCCTGAAATATTTCAACTAGGTATATATCCGATGCTCCCTCTTCTGCAAATTTCTCTGCCGTCCGACGCCCAAAACCACTGCCAGCGCCCGTCACAAATATTCGTTTTCCCTTAAATCTCTCCATTCCAGCCTCCATTACCCGAAATTACAATGCGATTTAGTTGTGATGCCAAGCGTAACATATCGGCGAAAGGAGCGTCTTTCAAAGTTGACATAGCAACTGGTCTCGTTAAGATTGCAGTATTGTGAGTCGGAATAGTAGTTTGGTTGACCAACGAATATCAATAATGAGGAAGATAAATATGGATAAGAAGTATGATGATGCGTCTCATAGCCTGAAAGCTGGCGCAATGGAGTCAGAAAATATAGAAGCTTTTTTGACAAAAGGGATGACGTTAAGACTTGCGTGCTTAAAACCAAACGGTGATCCTTTTATTATACCGTGTTGGCATCAATGGGAAAAGAAAGAAGGTTGTAATGTTGGCAAAGACTGCTGGGGTACTTTTTGGGTCATACCACGGTCGCGATCGAAGTGGGCTGAGTATTTAAAAGCAGATCCCAGAGTTTCGGCTGTTATTGATGATGTCAATACCATGGAAAAATTTCATTTTGATGGCGTTGCCGAGTTAGTTGAGGAGAGTATAGTCGGCGGGAAGTGGGTTGGTATTGCAGAGCAAATGTCAATTCGTTATTTAGGACCCGACGGACCTAAGTATCTCGGCCCTACACTTGATCAACCACGTTGGTTGTTTCGATTGACCCCTACGAAAGTGAGGACATGGCAAGGTGTAGGTTGGGCCAAAAGTTACTGGGTAAATAGTACCGGAGGCGCTACATGGGAAGAGGCTCATAAAGGCATAAGTTAGTTTTAGCCTCAGCGTTTTAGTAAGCAAATGTGCACCATTGGAGCAGTGAGGTTAGGCGCGGAGTACTTATTATTTAAGAATAAAGATTTTGGCCGTGACAGCTTTAATGATGAGATTGTGATATCTAAAAGCGTGATGGGTGTAAAGGGGGTTTCAACTTGGGCTAGCCCTGATTCCTCCGCAGACCAGTTTTCTGGTTTTTCTATAGGGGCAAATGAACATGGGTTGTTTTGTTGTGATGCTAATGTTCGTGAAGAGCCTTTAGATGGTCAAAATTATGATCGACTAACTGAGATTGCTTTAACGGAGGCGCATTCGGTTGAAACTGCCATCTTGGCTCTCCAAGATGCAGTTTCTTCGAGGGCCTACTGGTGTTCTAATCTTGTCATGATCGACCAAGAAACACTAGCGGTCGTTGAAGTCCATGGACACAAAATAGCGGTTGAGCGGCAATCCAAAAAAATTACTCGAACGAACCATCACCTTCTTTTTGATGGTAGCGAAACAGATGGTGATACTATTACGAGTAAATCTCGACTGTCGTATTCTCAAAAAAGAATAGATCGCATGATGAGCATAGACGATATTTATTCGTTGCAAACAAGTCATGATAATTTTACAACAGGTATTTGTAATCATGCTGTACACCAGACTGTTTATTCCTATATTTTATATTTCAAAGATGATGAAATAAAGCTGTATGTCAAGAAAGGTCGTCCATGTGAAACAGATCAGTACGAGGAGCTAGTATTACCGTTTGGCGCGATGTGGACAGAAGAAAAGGAGCGTGAGTTTAGAGTTCGCTATCCGCTTTAAAATTTGGCAAGGCTTTGGAAATCAACATAATTTGGACTACTAAGGATCCAAATATAGATGGAAGTGTAAAGCTAGCTTGACATGCTTTCGGGTTGACTATAATGTTGTCACTAAGCTCGGAGCCCTTTCGGTGATTAGCGGAGGCGGCCTCTGGGAAAAAACAATGTACATTGGAGGATAATATGAGTGAGAAGGAAATGAGGAAAGAGTTGGATCACCTCGTTAGTGACTATCATCAGGGTAAGCTGAACCGACGCCAGTTCATGAAGCGGGCTGCTGCCGTTGGGGTTACGGCGAGCGCCGCTGGTTCGCTGTTGATTTCTGGTTCATCAGCAGTACAGGCAGCTGGACATGCGAAAAAAGGTGGGACTCTACGTGAGGGTTATGATCTAGATTTTTCAAAGCACGATCCCATCACAACTAATTGGTATGATCCAGCATTCTTTGCAATTTACGAAGCAATTTTGACTAATGATCCAGATGGAGGAGATGCGCCTCAACTCGCAACTGGATTCTCGGTATCGGATGATGGAATGCAATATCGTTTCGATATTGATCCAAACAGAACATTTCATTCTGGTAAACCAGCTAATGCAGCCGCAGTAGCCGACTATCTTGCGACATTTAAGTCCTTGGCCTTCATTGCTACACTAGCTGCAGCGGTTGATAACTATACCTCTGAAGGTGATCAGCTAGTTATCAATATGAAAAACCCGTGGGTTGGTACTTTAGGTCCTCATAAGACTGGTTATTTTCGAATCAGCTGTACCGATACTTGGAGAGAAGCTGGTGGTGATACTGCCAACTCGACTTTTGGAACTGAAATTGCCGACGGAACTGGCCCGTTCACGCATGAAGAATGGGTGCCTGGCAGCCATGTTTTGGTGAAGCGTTGGGAAGACTACCCTGGATCTAACACTCCGTGGTTTGAGAATCGAGGTAAGGCACATCTTGATGCAGTGCGATGGACTTTTATTCCGGAGGCGAGTCAAAGAGCAGTTCAGTTGGAGAACGGCGATATCGATACGTTAAAAGGTCCTGCGCCGCAGGATGTTAGTCGACTTGAGAGTAACCCAGATATAACTGTTTATAGGTTCCCAGAGTGGTCTGGATATATTCTTACTTTGAATCAGGATCATAGTGAGCTGTTCGGGGATGTTCGAGTTCGTAAGGCGATTGCACATCTAATTGATCGAGAGGCTATCAGAGATTTTGTCTTCTTTGGTGATGCTGTTGCGACACCCGGGCCTTTACCTTCAACCGATCGCACCTATGATCCGATTGTAGAAGATTTGATTAGCTACAATGTGGATGGCGCTGCTGCTTTAATGACCGAAGCTGGTTGGTCGCTGAATGGTGATGGGATTTGGGAAAAAGATGGAACGGTTATGTCATTCGAGTTTGTAGCACAAGCTGAATCAATTAACGAAGCTGTGGCGACTGCAGTATCAGCCATGTTGCGTGAAGGTGGGTTCGAAGCACAGGTCAATATGGCTGACCGGGCTGTTACCTTTGAAAAACAGTCAGCTCAGGGTCGTGACGCAGCACCCATGACCTTGTTCTTCTGGTTATGGCCAATTCCAATAGATGTCCTCAATTTGTTTGTCAATAGCGTTACAATACCGTTTCCAAATATGTCACGAGCTGCTGTGCCCGCTATCGATGCTGCCATGACTGCATGGCAAACTGCAGGTACAAATGAGGAGGGGCAAGCTGCGGCTACCGCTTTTCAAAAAGCTTATTGCGAGGAAGTGCCTTATGTGAGCTTGGTAACGAAGAATGCTGTTTTTGCTAAAAGAAACAATGTACACGGTTGGCAGCCTACTCTTTGGAACCTCTATCCATACTACAATGATGTCTGGATCGATAGCTGAACGACCTAGAATTCTTTTGTCGTATTGATGTTTCAGAGGCTTGAAAAAGGTTGGCGCAATAATGAGACCGGGGTCTATTCAGAAAGGCCCTGGTTTTTCTTTTCCAATACACATAGGCGGGTTCGGTAGTATTCCCCTGTATCGTTTTTTTAGACACATAGTTGTGACTAAAGTTCTTGGTGTGACGTTTTTCAAAGTCTTCGTTTTTTATTAATTGATCGAACTAAATTTAAAATCTACCGCTAGAATTTCTCATAGAGAACTTAGAAGTAAAGCAATTGGAGCTATGATCTGAAGAGTATATGAAATTGGGTCTGGTTAATTTATTCTCAGTAAACGATAGTTGTGTGCCTGATTAATAAGGTGGTATCTTCTTTGTGAGGTTTTTTAGTTAATTCCAAAAAATGAGTTGTCTAATCTCTAGAATGGTATAAAACAATAAAATAGCGCTTCTTGCCAATTGCTGAATATAGAAAATGGTTATTGAAATAATTCTTTGGTTATTCTTGCTCTTATTGTTGGGATATCTATTCGACAAGTATATTAAATGGTATCTATTTCCCAAACGATGGGGCGTGGTAGAGGCTAACGCTATTTTTCGAAGTGGCCAACTTACTCCGATACAATTTAAGAAGCAAGTAAAGAAATGCAATATCGATGTCATAGTTTCACTATTAGATCCATTGCCGGGTAATGTTAATTATGAGGGAGAACAAAAAATAATAAAGGAGAACGGTATCGAACAATTTGTATACCCACTTTTAGGTGATGGCACTGGCGACATTTTCCAATATGCGTCTGCTATATGTAAACTCCACGAGTGCGTGAGAAATGGCAAAGTGGTGTTAATTCACTGTGCTGCTGGTACGCAGCGAACAGGCGGTGTGGTTGCAAGTTATCGAATATTGGTTCAAGGAAAGAGTCCTATTGAAGCGGTACATGAAATGAAGCGATATGGGTGGCGGTGGCATAAGAATCCGATCCTAATTCCTTTCATCAATGACCATTTAAATCAATTGGAGGACTTATTAATACAGCGAAATATTTTAGATAGAGCGAGTCATCCGATGCCAGTTTTACCAACAAAAATTTAGACTAAAGAAAGTCTAAATTCTAATCTTTATTGCATGGAAAAAATCAGAGCATTGATTTGTCCAAGGTATGGTGAACCTGAGGTGTTAGAGGTTAGGAGCATCGATTTACCACTTCCCGGCCCCAAAGAAATCTTAATAAGAGTTAGAGCATGCGGGGTTAATTTTCCGGATGTCTTAATGATGAGGGGCCAATATCAAGTAAAGCCTGAGTTACCGTTTGCCTTGGGCTTTGAAGTTGCAGGTGAGGTTTTAGAGGTCGGCGATAATAGTGTTGGGTTCTCTGTAGGAGATCGAGTCATAGCAATCTTAATTTCAGGAGGAATGCAGGAAAAAGTTGTAGTGTCGGCGGACCAATGTTGGTTGATGCCAGATAGTATGCCATTTGATGTTGCAGCAAGTTTCTCATTGACATATGGTACCAGTTATCATGCTCTAGTTAACCGTGCTCAATTACAAGAAGGTGAAACCTTATTGGTATTAGGAGCTTCGGGAGGGGTAGGTAGTGCAACAATAGACATTGCCCATCAGTTAGGTGCCCGAGTAATTGCTGTCGGCAGTGATGAGGGAAAGATGCACACACTGAAAAAACTATATGGCATGGATGAAATGATCATTTGCGCAGAAGATCGTGCGAGTTTACTTGATCAGGTGAAGTATTTGACGGGCAATAAGGGGGTTGATGTTATTTTTGATCCAGTTGGTGGTGACGCTTTCCAACAATCTATGCGTTTAGTCAAATGGAACGGACGGATACTTATTGTTGGGTTTGCTTCCGATGGTAAGAATATACCTCAGGCTTCGACAAATCTTTTGTTACTTAAAGGGAGTTCACTACTTGGTGTTTTCTGGGGTCGTTTCATCCAAGAAGAGCGCGAAAAAAGTGATAAAAATTTCATGCGATTGTTTTCATGGTATGAGAATGGGAAAATTAGACCGGCTATATGGAAGCGGTTTCAACTCCATGAGGGGCATCATGCTTTGACGGCTCTTATTGAGCGGAAGGTTGTGGGAAAATGTGTGGTACTCATGTAGTTTTTGAGTGATTAAAGGCTAATCTATCTTTATTGTATATAGCATAGTGGTTCTCGAAGAAAATGCCGCAAATTAGTAAAGCTATTATTACGCAAAGTAATGAATTTTTGTTTCAGCTTCGAGATGATCGCCCTGGGATTTCGTACCCTAACCAATGGTCATTTTTTGGTGGAGAGATTGAGACAGGAGAAAGTCCTTGGAAAGCATTACAGCGGGAAATTATGGAAGAGCTGTGCTGGTATCCTGATAGGGGTAGATATCTCTATCAGTGGGGTAATTTAGATCACCCTGGGTATAATTTGCATTTTTTTTCTTTGGAATTTAAAGGTAGGCGCGAGGAATTAGTTCTAAAAGAAGGCCAAGATCTTAATTGGTTTACTGTAGAGGATATTGTGCTAGAAAAAAAAATAGCGCCATATGTTCTCATGCACGTATATCGATTTCTTGACTTGTCTAGCTAATGTCTGGACAAAATGTTTTAGCCTTGTTTTGGTAGATTTGGATGTGATCAACAGGTGTGATCTAATTCGAATTTAGATAATCTGTTTGCCTAGTGGCAGAAAAATATTAATTGGTTTCTCGATACAAAACGAACAAAGCTAGATTCACGCAAGAGTGTCACGATTGGCGCTATTTCTCCTTTTATGCTGAGAAGAGCGATATTGGAGAATTTTGTTTTCTGAATTTCCATCATCGACGGATGTAGTTGCATTAATTTCGTTAATTCTGAGTAGTTATCGTGAACAACTATCAATTTAGTGTCGGATTTTTCTGCCGTAAGGCTCGAGTGCATTTTTAGATAGGAATTAATCCAGGTTGATTTAAAATTCGCATCCTCCCTTGTTGACAACCAGAGTAGCAAGGTTACAGAAAATAATACCAATAATAGAAAGGAATACTTAATTAGATTATGGTAATTTAGAGGCATTATATAGAGTTTGTTATATCTAGCATTTCGGATTCTAGTGTTTCGAGCACCGAGTCGATTTTAGCTTGTTCATTTTTTGATAGTGGTTGCAAAGGTAAGCGAACCTTTCCAGCCCGTAAGCCTTTTAGCTCACAAGCATACTTTACAGCTTGAATTAATTTCCCGCTCTGCTCAAGGATGTTTAGGAATGGCATCATTACAGACATTATTTTCCGACCCTGGGCCAAATCATTTTTTATAAATAATGCTTCATACAAAGCGATGTGTTCCTTAGGTAAACAGTTTGCGCCAGGGCAAACCCAACCTCGCGCACCCCAGGCGAAGAACTCTAATGCTTGATCATCCATGCCACAGATAAGGGATAAATTCGGATAGTCAAGAGCTAGCATGTGTAACTGATCAATACTTCCAGTAGATTCCTTGATCGCAACAAAGTTAGGACTATCCTTGATCCGGTCAAAGAATTCACGCTCCATGATTGTTCCTGTCCGGCCTGGATAGTTGTATAACATGATAGGCAAATTAATAGCTCGATCGATAGCCAGAGCGTGTTCTGCTAATTCCGACTGGGTTGGCACTGCATAGTAGGGGGCATTTACTAGCACTCCATCAGCGCCAAAATCTTTAGCAAATTGGCCTAACTCAATACAGTCTTCAGTGCGTATAGCTCCTATTCCGACGATAATTGCGGCACGGTCTGCGATCACTGATTTCGCAACTTCCATCAGTTTAATTCGCTCCTCAAATGTTTGCAGGTGATATTCTCCTGTGGTTCCCCCAATGACTAGCCCATGAATCTTATAATTCAGAAGAGATTCAATTAGGCTTTCAAATTCGGTAAAGTTGATCGAATAATCTTCGTTGTAAGGAGTAATAATGGGGGGGTAAATTCCTTCAAATTTCATTTTGATCTGTCTCCTCAGATTGTTCGAATGGCGCAAAGTTAAGCTTGAGCCCAACATTTCTGTTTTTTTCTAGCCAATAAAGAGCTTTAAGGCAATTTTAGAGCTGAGTATTTGAGATGTCTACGGGATTATGTTTGTTAAAAAATCTCAGAAAACTGGGAAAAATAGGGTTATTAGCAATAATTACATAAACTTTGGTTGTGCTAAACGAATTTTGTGAATTAGACTGCTTGGGAGGCGCATACAATTAAAGTTTGTAAAAGTCAGAATTTACTAAGTTTGTTGTCGAATGGATTACTGTTTAATCGACTTCAATAGCCATGGTTAATATCGGTTTGTTGAGGCAGGAGGGTTTTCTAAACCTAGTATGGAAGAGCAACTGAAATCGTTTGTAACTGGGTCAGGGACTAATATTAATCAGGGTTACGTAAGTTTCTCTGAGGTGCAGAAAAGCTATGATGGTTCAGAATTGGTTGTAAAAAATCTTAACTTGGACATAGCGCGTGGTGAATTTCTAACCATGTTGGGGCCTTCTGGCTCCGGTAAAACAACTTGTTTAATGATGTTGGCCGGGTTTGAGCCAGCAACCCATGGGGAAATATTTGTTGGTGGTCGACCTATAAATGCCATACCCCCTCATAAGCGAGGTATCGGTATGGTTTTTCAAAACTATGCTTTATTTCCCCATATGACTGTGAATGAGAACCTCTCGTTTCCTTTAAAAGTGAGGAGAATGAATAAGAGTGATATCACCCAACGAGTGGAAAAAGCACTCGATATGGTTCGACTCGGGAGCTTCGGCGATAGGCGACCCGCGCAGCTTTCTGGAGGCCAACAGCAACGGGTGGCTGTAGCGCGGGCACTTGTATTTGATCCTGGATTAGTTCTAATGGATGAACCACTGGGAGCGTTGGATAAACAGCTCCGTGAACAGATGCAATATGAGATAAAACATATTCATGAAAATCTTGATGTCACAGTTGTTTATGTTACGCACGATCAGTCCGAAGCCTTAACAATGTCGAATCGGATTTGCGTTTTTAATAGTGGAATTGTTCAACAGTTAGCCACGCCTGAAGATTTATATGAGCGACCAGAAAATGCTTTTGTTGCACAATTTATTGGCGAGAATAATACCCTACTGGGTTCTGTAGCAGAAACTTCTACTGAGTCCTGTACGGTACACGTGGGCGATGGCATTGAGGTCAAAGCGCTCAATGTGAATGCGGGCGGGATAGGTAGCCAGACTACCCTTTCGTTGAGACCGGAGAGAGTAGAAGTCAACCCAGAAAATGGCAAGTATCCAAATGTATTTGATGCTCAGATTGAAGAAATGATTTATTTAGG
>TARA_B100000686_G_scaffold92526_1_pt1 | contig 30585 bp, 27 predicted proteins | sample TARA_B100000686 | Tara Oceans TARA_B100000686 (sample SAMEA2622733) | marine metagenome | biome: marine biome (ENVO:00000447); feature: marine epipelagic mixed layer (ENVO:xxxxxxxxx); material: "saline water (ENVO:00002010), including plankton (ENVO:xxxxxxxx)" | depth 150 m | reverse complement strand
AGTGGTCGCCCTTTTTGTGTCCAATTCCTAAAGGCAGCGAACTACCCTAATCGTCGCCATCAGCATGAACTGACTCACCTACTTCCGTTATTTCTGGCGAATCTTCATAGTGATGTTTCACCTTATCTAGATCAACAACATCCAACCTGTTGAAGCCTTTACCATCATACTTGTCGTATGGAAAGGGTTGGAATTTCTCGAATCTTTCTCCGAACCTTTGCCTGCTTGGCCTGGTATCGTAAGGGAACCTGAAACGTTCTGGGCTATCAGGCTCACATTCAATTAATTCATATTCTCTACTACCAAGACCTATTTCATGACCCGTATTAATACTAGTAACTTCACTTTGACCATGGAATGTTGCAGCCGCCGCCTCAAATTTTTTATCTCCTGCATGATGTGCTTCCATCATTTCAGCAGCAGACCCTTTTATACCCTCGGCTTCCCTAGCCTTGTCAACACAGGCCATATCTATGGCTACTGGATCCTTACTGGCGAAAACTCCGAGATGGGGAACTATAGGCACATCCGCGTGATTTGCGCAATCACAGCGAGGCGAAACGTCCAACGCCATGTTAATATACCCCACCTTGTCTCTACCCACTGCTTTCTCCACACCTAAGCAGGCGTCAGCAATAGCTGCATCAACAGCATCAAACTGAACAGGAGGAATATCCATCAATCCCCGCGGTCCCATTACGCCGAAACAGCCTAAGCAATTTGCGCACTTATCCCCATCCCATTCAAGCTCATCTTTTTCGTTTATGTGGTAAAGGTTAAAGGGACAGCAATCTTCCAATATTTCCCAATCTGGAGTGTTCGCCTTGCCTTTGAAGTTTTCCGGATGGAAAACACCGGCTGCTCCTAACCCGTAGGTTGGATGACCTCCCATGTGAACATTGAATTTGCCTCGTTTGGATTGTGCTCCAATACCCAAATTCTTTAGTGCTCCACCAATCACACCCATGCTGTGACCTTTGAAGTGAGTTAACGCGATAAGCGCGTCTGCTGCTGCAATTGCTTGGGCAACATAAGCCTCTTTGAGAATGTATCCCTCTGGAATATCAACTACAAAATCGCTAGTACCAATAAATCCATCGGCACATATGAACGGGCAGCCTAAAGTTGCAGAGCTATATCCGTTCCTTTCTGCTGTGAGCAATATATCTATTTCAGAAGTCCTCGAACCCCATGGAGAGTATGAGGATGTCGTTGTGTCACAGACAAACGGGCGACCTCCTAACTCTTTTATTCTATCAGCCAATTGACGAGCATAAAGAGGCCTCAAGTATGCAGAGTTATTCCATTCTCCGCAGTGTACTTTTATGGCAACAATATCATTCGGCTTTACAATCTCATCTAAACCTGCGGCATCAAAAACGGTGATCATTTTCGCCGCCAATGCCGTTTCCGTAGACTCTGAATGGGCATCCATGTAATAAACTGTTGAGTCAGACATATTTCCCTCCACTCCTTAATTTGAGCAAATAGGTACAATTTCCATAGCTAATCATGTGCTGCTGAGGTTAGCATTGCTTCCTATCTATGTCAATAATTTAACAAACTTTCCAATCGATACTAAAATACGATATATAAAGGGGATAAAGCTGACATAAATTTTATCCATACCTTGGAGCGAAATAATACATGCGGATAATTCTGCTGCACCGATACTCCTGAAATTTGTATCATGACATTACAACAATAGAAGTTAAAGGAAACAAATTGAAAGTCACAGACAGAATAACCAAAATAGTCGTAGGTGGAAATGAGCCAGACCCCTTCAAATACGGCGGGGTATATCCCCCAAATGTTTTTCTAGTAAATGGGAAAAACAAGTCAGTCTATATAGACACAGCGCATGGCAAACCAGAAGAAATCCAAAAGCATCTTTCAATTTGGGAATCACAAGGGGAACCGGAAATAGCCGGAATAATATTGACCCACAGACACAGTGACCACATTGGTGGGGCCCAAGAACTGAGTAAGCGAATGGAAGCGCCAGTAATATCTACTTCAGTAGAAAAAATTGCTATCGAAAAAGAATCTTCTGCTAAAGTCAGCATAACTCCTACCGACGGAGAAAAATTAGATTTAGGAGAAACCACATTGGAATTTGTTCATACCCCTGGGCACACAATGGGCAGCCTGTGTATTTATCTAGAAGAAGACAAAGTCCTTTTCACCGGAGATAATATTTTAGGTTTGGGAACTACAGTTATTTCTCCTGATGAGGGGAATATGACCTCATACATCAAATCATTACAAAAAATGTTGGATTATGACATCGAGAAAATATGCCCTGGCCACGGACCGGAAATAGAAACTCCTATAGAAAAGATACATGAGTTAATTGAGCATAGACATCAGCGCGAAGCACAAATGTTAGAGTTGATTACCTCTGGAAAGGATTCTATGGACGATATTTTCAATACTATATATAAAGATATACATCCAGGTCTTCATAATACAGCGAGAAGGCAGATACAAGCTCATATAAATAAACTGATAGAGGAGAAAAGAATTGAACAAACCGGTAACATTTACGGAATAGTTCAGTAAATCGGAGACTCTCAATGAATTTCTCAAATATCGACGTTTTTCCTATGGGCACAACAGTCAACTCACAAGGAGTTCTTGAAATAGGGGGTTGTGACGTAGTTTCATTATCTGAAACCTATGGAACTCCATTGTACGTTTATGATGAGAACACCATAAGGACTATGGCACGTACTTTTGTGGGTGAATTTACATCCCGGTATGCAAATACTTCTGTCGCTTACGCATCTAAAGCCTTTCTTAATTTAGCTATGGCTAAAATAGCCTCTGAGGAAAAACTTTCACTTGACGTTGTTTCGGGTGGAGAAGTAGCAGTAGCACATGCTGCAGGATTTCCCTGCAATAAAATGTATTTCCATGGAAATAACAAAACCCCACAAGAACTTTCTGAAGCCATCGATTTGGGGGTTGGAACTATAGTTGTAGATGGCTTCCAAGAACTCGACCTACTGAATTCAATAGCCAAATCTAAGAACACCACTCAAGGAATTATGTTAAGGCTGTCTCCTTCTGTTGATGCTCATACACATGCTCATACCACAACAGGAATATTGGACGTAAAGTTTGGATTCTCCATAGAAACTGGGGAAAGCACTCTTGCCATTAGGCAGGCCATCGATTCCAGTAATCTTGACCTCCAAGGAATACACTTTCATCTCGGGTCCCCAATTTTTGAATTGGAGCCTTACTCAACAGCAATAGACACGGTGCTCGATTATTTGAAGCCATTTTTTAGTCAAGGTTTAAAATTAAGAAAATTCAGTCCAGGTGGTGGATTTGCAATTGGATACCTTCAACAGCAGCTACCCCCATCAATAGCTGGTTATGCTGACGTAATCACCTCCATGTTAAAAAACAAATGTGAGGATTTAGGAATTGAATACCCTGAATTGATCATTGAACCAGGAAGATCCATAGTAGGAAGAGCGGGAGTCGCAATCTATACAGTAGGTGTGACCAAAAACATCCCGAACGTCCGAACTTACGTATCTCTGGACGGGGGTATGGGAGACAACATAAGGCCAGCTTTGTACGACGCGCAATATGAAGCTGTGGCCGCAAATAGAATGTCTGGAGGAGATCTCACTACTGTTACACTAGCCGGTAAATACTGTGAGACAGGCGACATCTTAGTGAAAGACATAGCACTCCCCAGTTTAGATTCGGGAGACATAGTGGCCATACCAGCATCTGGTGCCTATTGCATCGCGATGTCCAGCAATTACAACATGAATCCACGTCCCGAAATTGTAATGGTCTCTCAAGGAACAGCTCGAGTGATTAGAAAAAGAGAAACTTATAAAGATTTAATGGCTCTAGATCTACCGTAGTCAGTTAACGTGGACCAAAACATAGTAAAACCCTCAATAAAGCCTGTTTTTGTCTACGGTATAGCTTCCATAAATATATTTATTTGGATAATTATGGAAATCTATGGAGGGAGTACCAACCCATCCAATCTGCGCAGATTCGGGGCGATTGATTCTTATTTAATTTGGTCGGGGGAATATTGGAGACTCGCCACATCAATTTTCCTTCATATCGGGGCTACTCACCTCGCAATAAATTCCATAAGCCTTGTAATTATGGGGGGCCTAGCAGAACGTTTGTATGGACACCGCAATTTCATTTTTATTTTTCTTATTACTGGGCTTCTAGGTAGTTCCGTCAGCTATTTGAATATCGGAAACGGAATTGTGGGTGCTGGAGCTAGTGGTGCAATATTTGGATGCCTAGGAAGCCTAGTCTCTTATTTTTATGTTCGAAGGAACAGTCTCGGGAAGTCAGGAAAACAAACCCTAAACGGATTGATAATTTTAGCCCTCGCTAACCTTGCTTTCGGATTTGTTATACCCGCCGTCGATAATTGGGCACACATTGGAGGACTTATTTCAGGCTTGGCCTCGGGATATTTTTTGATTTCCTATACTAACGGGCAGCACAGATTTATAACTAATTCTGGAACTATACAGTCAATCTCCGTGCTTATTGTCGGTCTCTCAATACTTACTGCTTTGCTAGCCATAGGCCATGTAAATTACGACCCGGAAAATATTTTCCCGTTTTCTAAGCAAACAATTTTGAAGGACTTTCTATCAAGCGTTGCAATCTTCTAAAGAAGCTTGCCGCCATAGCACCGTCCACTACTTGATGATCACCAGTCAGACTTAATGTCATCATTTCCCTTACAACTACTTCCCCATCTCGCACAACAGGTTTTTGCAGTGAACGTCCAACGCCCAGTAATCCGACCTGTGCTTGATTCAAAATTGGTGTAAAGCCGTCTACTGACCCTAATATTGATATAGTGAAAGTTCCGCCCATAAAATCATCTGGACCAAGCTCGCCTCTCTTTGCTGCTTCTGAAAGGTTTTTAATTTCTCCTGATATTTCCGAAATAGTTTTTGAATTGGTGTCTCTAATAACTGGCACTACCAGTCCGTCGTCTAATGCAACAGCAAAAGCCATGTTAACTCTGTCGAATTTTAAAATTGAGTCCCCAACCAACACACTGTTAAGAACTGGAATCCTTACTAAAGCCTCGCTTGTAGCTTTAATCAAAACTTCAGCCATACCCAAACCTTTTGCGCGCCTTAAGTTTTGGGATTCAGTCACGTCAACTTCAAGAAAATAGGATAACTGCGCAGTGTTAGCCAAACTATTTTTCATATTACCTGCAATACTTTTCCTGATTCCCTGCAACGGGATTTCAGATATCGGCCTGGGTAATCCCGGGGGTAATTGAGGTTTTGATTTTGCAGAACTATCCTCTAGGTCCCTTACATCCGCTTCAACCACTCTTCCTCTTGGGCCTGTAGGGACCGCGTCTTTAATATCAAGTCCTAATTTGATTGCAAGCTTCCGAGCTCCAGGAGTAGAGGGTACCGTATCCATTACTGATACTGTTTTCGGTGATTTTCTTTGCTTCATCCTTTCAGATATGCTCTCAGCGGGTGAGGAATTATCTGATTTCTCTTGTAGCTCCGGAGGAGCTTCACCATCTTCAAGTAAATATCCCATCACATCATCAACTAATACTGTAGTCCCATGATCGACGACCGGATGAAAAATTCCTGAATTAGTAGCTTCTAAATCATAATTTACCTTCTCGGTCTCTATTTCGGCTATAACTTCACCTTGAGCTACATTATCTCCGGCTGTTTTAGTAAATTTTGTAACGATGCCTTCGGTCATGAAATCACCTAACCTAGGCATAACTATAGGAATTGCCATATCTGTATCGATCTCCTATTCCAAAACTTCTAGAGCCGCCGACACAACCTTTTCTTTGTTAGGCACATAGAGGGCCTCTAGAGGTCTACTATATGGAACTTGGGCATGTGGTGCCGTCACCCTTTTCGGTGGGGCATCTAGATAGTCGAATGCTTCCTCTGCTACCAGGGCAGATATATCGCTCGCGACACTACACCTAGGATAATCTTCATCGACTATAACGATCTTCCTAGTCTTTTGAACGGAGGAAAGTATTGCGTCATCATCCATGGGGGATAACGATAATAGATCTAACACTTCAACCGAGTAACCTTGATCTTCTAATAAAGCTGCTGCCTCCATACAAACCCGAGTCGTGTAACCGATGCCCAAGAGAGTTATATCTTCTCCCCGAGTTTTAAAATCTGACTTCCCTATATCAATGACGTAGGGATCTTCCGGCACATGGTCTTCGAATCTCAATCCCATGAGTTGACGATTATTAAATACAATAACTGGGTCGTCATCTCTTATCGCTGCCGTCATTAGTCCTTTGGCATTGTACGGATTTGAAGGCACTACACATTTCAATCCCGGGAAATGAGTGAATATCGAATAGAGGGTCTCGGAATGCTGTGCAGCTGAATTCGTACCCGCCCCAATACCTGTCATTATGGTCAAAGGCACCTTTACTTTGCCGCCAAACATATAATGCATTTTTGCTGCATTGTTAGTGATCTGATCGGCGCAAACACCGTAAAAACTCACGTACATTAAATCAACCACAGGCCGTAGTCCGGAGGCAGCGGCTCCAACGCCTGCACCTACAAACCCTGCTTCTGATATCGGAGTGTCTCTTACTCTTAAACGCCCAAAATCATTAACCAACCCTTTAGTTAACCTCATCGGTCCACCCCAAGCATCTTGAAAATCTTCCCTTTCCCCTCCCCCAGCTATATCTTCTCCCATTACAATAACATCTGGATCTCTGGTCATTTCTTGCCTTAAGGCCTCATTGACCGCCTGTATGAAACTTATTTGCCTTGTAGATTGAGTCTGTGTCATATCAGTATCCTCCTGTAAAGAATATCCGCCCACTTTTCCAATGTCCGGTCGATCAGATTCGGGAAATTCGCTGGATTATACCAGTAAGCCATTCTAGTTTGTCGAAAATAAACAAAGCCATAAAATTTTCAAAACACCCATATTAATAATTGACACTTATTTATCGCCGTTGATACGATTTCGATGCGTAGATTGAGGAGGGGATATAGCTCAAAAGGGAGAGCGCGGCGTTCGCAATGCCGAGGTTGGGGGTTCGATTCCCCCTATCTCCACCAGGAACTTTATTTTGATCACCTAAATCGGCATATCATACCGCAGCCATACACTTCTTTGGTGGGAGTTATTTTGTACAACATACCTCATTTCGCTGCTCTACGGCACAAAGATTACGCATATACATGGGGAGCCAGTGGCATGGCGGGGGCTAGCTCATGGACCTTTCTGATCGCGAGCCAATGGTTTGTTTTGGATCTATCTGATCAAAGTTCATTAGTTGGCTGGTTCACATTTGCTTCTATGATTCCCTTTCTGGTTGCTTCTCCAATTGGGGGACTTTTAGCTGACAGGGTAGAAAGAAAAAAACTCACAATAAGCACTCAAATACTTGGAATAGCGACCATAGGGTGCGCTGCGATTCTTTCACTGGCTGCAGTGCTGGAATTATGGCATCTCTGCATTCTGGCGTTTATAGCCGGCAGCTGCAGAACAACTCAGGAAGCTTCAATAGTTTCTTTAATAACCAATTTAGTCCCACGAGATGATTTACTTAACGCAATCACACTTAACTCTGCTACCAGGCATGGCTCCAGGGTAATAGGGATGTCAATATTAATATTTTCCGGAGTATCTCAATCCATTAATTTTGGAACTTCCGAATTCTTGCTAGGAAGCATGTTATTTGGAATAGCTTCAGCCATTCTTATGTTAAAAGTTAAACAAACCTCCACTGGAGAAACTGTTGGCACCACCAACCCTTTTAGGGGAATATGGGAGGGAATGAATTACATTTACGCCCACAGAGTGGTTGCAATTTTTATCATATTAGTAGCTTTTCATTGTGCCCTTGCTATGTCGTTTGACTCCATACTTCCTGGCTTTACTAAAGAAAGGCTATCATCCATCAATGAAACGATCCTGGCCCTGTTAGTAGTGTCTTTTGGAATCGGTTCTGCTGGTGGCACATTCTTATTAGCAGGAGTTAGAAATGAAAAAAGAAAGGGATTACTATTGCTTTCAATGGGAATATCTAGTGGGATTTCCCCTTTGATACTTGGCTTTTCTTTTAATGTCTCTACGGCATTCTTTGCCACCCTTTTAATGGGTGCGACAGAGTCTATATTTATGGCATTGACAGCAACCTATGTTCAACTTGTCACTCCAGATAGGTTAAGAGGACGCGTAACAAGCCTCTACATATTACATGCTGGTGGGATTATGGCCTTTGCTAATTTAGGTTACGGATATTTGGCTGACCTTTATAACGCCTCTAATGTTCTTATTGTCACAGGTGCTATATTTTTTATTTTCTTTGCAGGTATTAGCTTTAGTGATCCAATTTTGAAATCAGTGTACAAGGGAACAAACGTTCCCGAACTCACTGATTAATCTAAAAATCTAATCTCTTCTATAGCGTGGGCCATATAAACAGCAATGCCCCAGATAGATTTATAAACCCATAAAATCTGCTCTAGTCACTTGCAATGTTTATCCTTTATCCTGATACATGAGGCTAACAACGAGACAAAATATACGATCTAAAAAAGCTCTGACATCAGGTTTCAATATGAGTATTAACAAAGCCGTAATTCCAGTGGCAGGTTTAGGTACCAGGTTCCTCCCAACGACATTAGCTGTTCCCAAGGTGATGATTCCAATATATGACCGACCTTCCCTCCATTATTGTATTGAGGAAGCTATCGACTCTGGAATCACCAAAATTATATTGATAATCTCTGAAATTCAGGAGGATATCATTAAGAATTATTTCAGCCTCAATGATTCGATTTCAGATGCTTTAAAAAATAAGGGCCACGAAAAATCACTGGCTGAAATCGAAAAGATACTAAATAGGGCCTCAGTAGAATTTGTTATTCAAAAACAACCCCTAGGATTGGGTGATGCTGTGCTAATGGCAAAAAAATCAATAGGAGAAACTTCCTTTGCGGTTTTATTACCTGATGACCTGATAATAGGAAATACCCCAACTTTAAAGCACATGCTGCATATTCATTCCCACACCAACGATTTAGTTGTAGCAATCAAGCAGGTTGATAGTAGGGATATCCCAAATCTTGGTATTGTCTCGACAGCTAATTCTCAAGGAGAAATTCATGAAATAATTGGTATGGTGGAAAAACCTTCTGTGGAGGAGGCTCCGTCAGATTTGGCAATCATTGGGCGATACGTATTACCTATCGAAATTTTTGATGCCCTAGAACGTTCCCATAAAGGTGCCTTGGGAGAAATACAACTTACTGACGCGATTGCATCTTTAATACCCTATAGGGGTTGCAAAGGTTATTTGTTCCAAAATGCTCACTTTGACGTGGGAACCCCGCTAGGCTTATTGCAGGCTTCCTTACATCAAGCCGTAAATCGACATGGTATTGATGTGGATTTTGGAGATTGGTTAAATTTTTCATTTCCAGAAAACCACCAAAGATTACCGAAATAACACCAGAACAACCGTCACTAAGGATAACCAAGTCACAACGCATCCAACGAGAAAAAAATCTCGAGAGATAATCTCTTCTGGTTTCTCTCCAAGACCTCTACTATTCACCAGGAACTGATACCGAATCATACCAAACAAAACAAGGGGAATAGTAAAAACCATGGAATTGTTTGTTGGTAAATTTTCAGCACTCACCGCGTAAACACTATAGGCCATGGCAGTACCAATTAGGAACAAGTACATCGTAGGTTTTAGAAAGGCGGTCCTGTATTTGGAAAGGGATCCCCTTGTTACCAACGGCCGGTCTTCTTCTTTGAGTAACTCAGCATATCTTTTTGAAAGCGCGATGAACATTGCCCCAAGAGCCATACAAACATATAACCAAACAGAAACAGGAACATCTATGGCAACTGCCCCTGATAAAACCCTCAATACAAACCCTGAAGAAATAGCTAGCACGTCCAAAACAACGAAGGCTCGAAAGAAAAAAGAATACATAAACATTAGAAAGAAATAAATCAATAGATACCAAACGGTGTCACTCACTGTAAAGTAGCAAATAACTAATGACACGGCCGCTAAAAAAAAGGAACTCGTTAATGCGACTTTCGTAGAAATCATCCCAGCCGCTATAGGACGCTTTTTCTTCTCCATATGATATATATCTTCTTTTTTGTCCAAAACGTCATTACATAAATAAACGGCCGAACTTGCCAAGACAAAAACCAAAAATATGACGCCCGATCTGAACAATGGACCAAGAATGGTTGGAAAATCATCTATTAACCATGCTTCATTGGTAGAAAATAACAATGGTAAAAACACCATTAGATTTTTTATCCATTGATACGGTCGGGTAGATTTTAAAATATTTAATAGCATAATTATATATACGATTCGAATCCTGTCCGTAGCAAGAATTTGTTATAAATGCCCTAGTATAGGATAAAGAGTAGAAAAAAAGGTGTCATTGAATGCAACCCATCGCGAATTATAAATGTGTTACCGGAGAAGGACCATTGTGGCATCCCGATGAAGGTCTTTTATATTGGATTGATATTCCACTAGGTTGTCTATACAGATATGATCCAAATGATGGCTCAAAACAAAAAGTCCTTCAGGCGGGAGAAATAGGTGGTTTCACCATACAAGAGGATGGGAGCCTATTGCTCTTTATGGATAAAGGATCTATCAAAGTTTTAAAAAATGGTGGATTGACAACCATCGTAGAAAAAATTGAAGGAGAAGAAAATTCCAGGTTTAATGACGTTATCGCTAACCCGGATGGAAGTGTATTTTGCGGAACCATGCCTAGCGATAATAAAAATGGTTCTCTGTATAAATTAGATGTAGACAGAAAAATTTCTTTAGTAATTGAAAATGCAGGAATTAGCAACGGATTGGGATTTTCAACTGATCTTGAGCACATATATCACACGAATTCAACAAAAAGAACCATCACTAAATTTGAATTCGACGCTGATAAGTCTTTATTGGGAAAAGGTGAGGTTATAGTATCTACACCTGATGACAGTGGTGTTCCGGACGGTCTGACTGTCGATTCAGAGGATTGCATATGGTCCGCTCGTTGGGACGGCTGGTCCCTATATAAATATGACAGTTTTGGAAATGAGTTAGACAGGATCAAATTTGAAGTAAAAAAAGTATCATGCCCTACATTTGGTGGTACCGAATATAAGGATCTGTACGTGACCAGTGCAGGCGGAAATGATCCCGATACTAATGGTCTTATGGCAGGGGCTACCTTCAAACTAAACCTAGAAACCAAAGGTAAACCTGAGTTCAGATCGAAAATACAAGTATAGGAGTCCCCTTAATGATAGAATGCCATAACCGCCGACGGATGTAGAAGGCGACGTTTTATGAGATCCTAAAATTCAGCAAGAAGAGGTTGAAAAAAATGTCAGGGCATTCCAAATGGTCAACCATAAAACATAAGAAGGCTATAACAGATTCCAGAAGAGGAAAGCTTTTCACAAAATTATCCAAGGAAATTATTGTGGCAGCAAAACAGGGCGGTGGAGATTTAGACATGAATTTCCGGCTCCGTATGGCGGTACAAATAGCTAAAGACAACAACATGCCAGCGGACAATATTGATCGGGCCGTAAAAAAAGGTACTGGCGAATCAAGCGAAGGTGCCTCAATGGCTGAGATAGTTTACGAAGGATATGGGCCAGGCGGAATCGGGATTATGGTTGAAACCCTCACAGACAACAAAAATCGTACAGTTTCAGACATCAGATCGACCCTTTCCAAAGCTGGAGGCAATATGGCAGAAAGTGGAGCGGTAGCATGGCAATTTGAACAAAAAGGGGTAATAGTTGTAGATATAGAGTCAAATGACGCTGAAGATTTAGCGTTAGTAGCGATTGATGCAGGGGCTGATGACTTTGAAACATACGATGGAACCCTACATGTATATTCTCAACCGAACAGCCTAGAAAACATTAGATCTACCTTGAGTGATAGTGAGGCCAAAGTGGCCTCAACCGAACTATCTATGATTCCCAGCAACACAATAATGCTAGACAGTAAAAAGGCTATTCAAACCCTTCGTCTCCTTGATTCACTGGAGGAATTGGATGATGTGCAAAAAGTTTACTCAAATGCTGATTTCCCGGAAGAGGCATTGGACAATTTCAAAGCAACTTAATTAGTAGGATTTAAATGCGAGTTCTGGGTGTTGACCCTGGAACCATTAAAATGGGCCTAGGTGTCGTAGATTCAATTTCAGGAGATTTGATGACACCGTACCATTGTCTGATAACTCCAAAACGAAAAGATAGAATAGAAGACCGTTTGGCGTACTTGTTTGAGGCTACTTCAAAAGTGGTAAAGGAAAACTCCCCTGACGCCATAGCTGTAGAAGAACCATTTGTTTCGAAGAATCCCAAAACTGCCATTGCCATCGGTCAAGCTCAGTCAGTTGTTTTCATAGCTGGGGCCCAGAATAACATTCCGGTTTTTCGATATGCTCCACAGGAAGTAAAAAAATCCGTGACAAGTTATGGTGGTAGCTCAAAGGAACAAGTCGGTGAAATGGTTAGTTTATTACTGGGTAGTACAGAAATATCCAAGTCTGATGATGTAACAGATGCATTAGCCGTTGCTATATGCCACATCAATTCTCATATGCTAGATGATTTAATAGGAAAATCCCCATGGTAAACACATTGATATCCGCTATCAAAGGCCAACTAGTAAACAAGGGGCCGGACTACGTAGACGTAGAAATAACAGGAATTACACTGCGACTAAGTACTCCGACGACCACAATAGAAAGCATATGTGATCTAGGGGGTGAAATAAGGCTATTAACCTCTCTCCAAATGAGACAGGATTCTATAACTTTATATGGGTTTGTATCAGAAAATGATAGAAATGCGTTCGACACACTAATTACTATAAGCGGAGTAGGACCTAGGCTTGCATTAGCTATTCTTTCAACCTTCACTGCTGTTTCCTTGGCCGCAGCCGTAACAGCAGAGGATGTTAACGCATTTAAAATGGTACCAGGTGTTGGTAACAGAACTGCTAATAGGATTCTACTAGAACTCAAAGGCAAAATGGAGCAATCTTGGTCTATTCCTAGTGATTCTACAGATTCTAATGATGTGTTTGATTCTCTTACGGCTTTAGGATACTCCATACAGGAGGCAAGAGAAGCGATCTCCTCAATCGATTCAAAAGACTTAAGTGTTGAAGAGCAAATCCGGATGGCCTTGGAGAATATCGCTAACAGATGAACACAGACTACGACTCCTGGGCTGACATCTACGACGACGTATATTCTTTTGTAGATAACGATATAGATTTTTATCGAAACAAATCAGACCAACTAGGTGGAAATATATTAGAAATAGGATGTGGCACAGGACGAGTAACTATACCCCTTTTAGCAAATGGATATGACGTAACCGGGGTGGATTCTTCCACAAAAATGCTAGCAAAATTCCAGTCGAAAATCAGAAAAACGGGATATAACGCACCCCTAAAAATTACTAATCAAGATGTTCGGAACCTCAGCCTCAATGAAAAGTTCAACCTTGTGATTTTTCCCTATAGAGGTTTTCAATCACTCCTATCAGTGGAAGACCAAATCGCCGCATTAACTTCTATCAAAGCTCACCTTACTCGAAACAGCATATTGATCATTGACATATTTGTACCCAATAATGAACTGTTTGACCAAAAGCCCGATATTTTTTACCATCTTAAAGATTCTGAATACGGTCCTGGTAAAAATATCAGGTCGTTGCATCACCGAACAGAATTTGACCTACATAACCAATTACTACATACTCAAATTTCAATATCTGAAATTCAATGTAATCAATTGATCTCCAAAAGGTATGCCAACTTCACTTTAAGATACCTGTACACGGATGAAGCCCGCCACTTATTTGAATATTGTGGATATGACATAGAGGAAATAGCAGGTGATTACGATGGTAGTCCTTACAACCGTGACTCAAATGAAACGATTTGGTCTCTTGTTTTAAGGTAAACGGTAGATTCATGCCTGAGTTCAAAATATCAGCTGATTTTAGAGCAACCGGAGACCAGCCAGGCGCAATTACTAAACTTTCGGAAGGTATATCGAAAGGATTGCCCAAACAAACCTTACTTGGTGTCACTGGAAGTGGTAAAACATTTACAATGGCATGCGTAGTAGAACAAGTTCAAAAACCTACCCTGATAATTGCCCACAATAAAACATTGGCCGCCCAATTGGCCACTGAATTCAAAGAGTTTTTTCCCGAAAACGCAGTTGAATATTTTGTCAGCTATTATGACTACTACCAACCTGAAGCCTATGTGCCTCGGACCGACACATACATAGAAAAAGATGCAGACGTTAATGAAGAACTAGATAAATTGAGACATTCTGCAACCCGCTCCCTGCTAACGAGAAAAGATGTACTAATAGTAGCTTCAGTCTCATGTATATTTGGCCTAGGAGCACCGGAGGAATATCAAGGATTCGTGGCCACGATAAAAAAAGGTGAAACCAACAAGCAGCGGGATTTGATAAGAAAATTGGTTGACATGCAGTACGAGAGAAATGACTATGACTTAGCTCGAGGCCGTTTCCGAGTTAGAGGCGACACCTTAGAAATATTACCCGCATATGAACAACTGGGTGTTAGAATCGAATTTTGGGGTGATGAGGTTGAAAAAATAACTCACTTAGACCCCTTGACGGGGGAAATATTAAGCGACCAGGAATATATTGAAATATATCCGGCCAAGCATTTCGTGACATCAAAAGAAAAGTTGCATATGGCAATTAAAGATATCGGAGAGGAACTTCAGATACAGTTAAAATCCCTCAAATCCGCCGGCAAACTTTTGGAGGCTCAAAGGCTGGAATCACGCACCAAATATGACCTTGAGATGCTTGAAATGGCGGGTTATTGCGCGGGAGTAGAGAACTATTCCAGACACTTATCACAGCGTGGTGCAGGAAGCACTCCTTACACACTTTTAGATTATTTCCCCAATGACTTTATTCTTTTTGTGGATGAATCTCACATGACTCTTCCACAAGTCAGAGCCATGTATGGGGGTGACCAATCTAGGAAAAGGACTCTAGTTGAATACGGATTTCGATTGCCGTCTGCTCTCGATAATAGGCCTCTCAATTTCAGTGAATTCGAAGAAAAAGTAAACCAAGTTGTATTCGTATCAGCTACCCCTGGTCCTTATGAAACCGAAACCAGTTACACCACGGCGGAGCAAGTTATAAGACCCACAGGGTTACTCGACCCAACCATCGAGGTCAAACCAGTGACTGGACAAATTGATGATCTATTAGAACAGGTTAATTCTCGAGTGAAGAAAGGGGAACGATGCCTCGTAACTACTTTAACCAAAAGAATGGCAGAGGAACTATCTGATTACCTAAAGGAATCAGGAATAAGGACACATTACCTACATTCTGAAATAGACACTCTGGAAAGAAGTGAAATACTGAGAGATCTAAGAATGGGAGTATATGATGTTCTAGTTGGTATAAATCTACTCAGGGAAGGTTTAGATCTGCCGGAGGTAAGCCTAGTAGCTATTCTCGACGCCGATAAAGAGGGATATTTGAGATCCAAAACATCTCTTATTCAAACGGTCGGCAGAGCTGCCAGGCATATAGATGGAAAAGTGATTATGTATGCCGACAGAATCACTGCTTCTATGAAAAATGCCATTGAAGAAACAGAACGTAGGAGGCTCATACAACAATCCTATAACGACGAACACGGAATCACACCTCAAGGCATACGCAAGACTATAAGAGACATTACCGAGAGGGTAAAATTGGTAGTGGAACCTTCAAAAGAAGAGCTACTTAATGGCTTGGATCTTCCCAAAGAAGATTTAATTAGGTTAATAAAAGACTTGGAAATCCAAATGAAGTCTGCATCAAAAGATCTAGAGTTTGAAAAAGCAGCGATTGTTAGGGATCAAATTTTGGATTTAAAAAAAATAGTCGCTGATGAATCAATTCAAACAAATCTTTATTGACACTATAAGAACTAGAAATATAAAATTTAGTCTTGACCATATACGTCAATAAATACCAGTCCACATAAGGAAAGAGAATGCCCGACTCTGAAACAGTCACTAAAGATGATGTACTTGAGGCTCTCCGAGATGTCTACGACCCAGAAATACCCGTAAATATCGTAGATCTAGGTCTTGTATACGGAGTTGAAGTAGCCGACGGTGACGTAGATGTTAGCATGACCTTGACCTTTGCTGGATGTGGCATGGGTCCTTACATAGCTCAACAGGCGGAATGGAGATTGGCAGAAGTAGAAGGTGTCGAAGATATCAATGTTGACTTGGTATTCGACCCACCTTGGACGCCAGACATGATAACTGAAGAAGGGAAGCGCTTACTAGGTTTAGACTAAAAAAAATTGTTTTGGCGCAAGATGCCAAGTCAGTAATACCCAAAATTCCGGAGAATTCCATGGCGCAACAAAATCCAGCTCAAGCACGCGCTCGAATTGAGGCAATGAAGCGTCAATTTGACCAGAAACGCCAAATCGAGGAATCCTTATCTGGCATTAGAAAAAAAATAGGCGTTTACAGTGGGAAAGGCGGGGTCGGGAAAACTACGGTTGCCATAAATTTGGCTGCTACTCTTGCCAACGATGGAGCTACAGTGGGCATATTGGACGTAGACATAGATTGCCCAAACGTTGTTAGAGCCATGAAAATTTCAGAACACCCTACCGTAGGCAACGAACAAAAAATGATTCCGCCTGAGAGATTCGGAGTAAAGGTCATGTCAATGGCCTTTTTCCAGGAAAATGAAGATGAAGCAATAATATGGCGCGGCCCTATGATTCATAATGCCATAAATCAAATGCTGCAGAGCACCGAATGGGGAGAACTTGATTACCTGGTTGTTGACATGCCGCCCGGGACATCCGATGCTCCGTTGACTGTAATGCAAGTACTCACCATGGATGGATTTGTCGTGGTAACTACACCTCAGGAACTAGCTAAAATAGATGCTAAACGCTCCATTAACATGATCCGAAAACTTCAAGTTAATGTTTTAGGAGTGGTGGAAAACATGTCAGGAGAAATTTTCGGGCAAGGTGCTGGCCAAGAGATATCAAAGGAATTAGATCTTAAGTATCTTGGAGAAATAAATTTAAGGTCTGATTACCAGGACACTTCTAGGCCTGCTTCCCTTTTAAATAACGAAATCTTAGAAGAATACAGGGCGGTAACGAAAAATACGCTCAATGAGCTCAATGCCGAGTAGCAATATACTACCTGCTCATATTCTCGACTTCATTTATTAGATTTCTAAGACCTCTCTCGATGTTAAATCCCAAATCTACCCGGCATACCGGCCTACCCAAGGTTACCAATGATTCCATATCTCCATTCGCTTGAGCTGCTAAAAGGGTTGACATAGTATAAGTTTCCCCATCAACAGGTATTTCATCATGGTAGGTAGACAACAGCTGAAGGTAGGCTCCGGACTGAGGACCACCTTTATGCATCTGGCCCGTAGAATGTAAATAGGATGGACCGGAAGCGAGGGTAACGTGAACTCCCGTTAATTGCCGAATGGATAGCCCCAGATGAAACAGTAATTCTTGCTCTTTATCTTCCATATGGACAAATGGCAATATAGCTACATATCCATCATTTTTTATATGCCTAATCCACTCAGATAAAGATAATGTGGAAGAGGTAGGAGGTAAACGACCTTTCACAGTGAAATACTCAATAATTTCATTCGTATTATCTTTCGATTTCTGCACTTGAGGCTGATTAAACGGATTAATGTCTAAAAGCTTTGCAAGTAGCACCACAGTCAGTTTCCATCTATAAAATTCTCCACCTAAAGAAGTAGGATCATCAATTTTTAATTTAAATACTGGAATGGAACGATTCTCAAAAGACTGCTCAAGTTTAACTAATGAGGGATCTAAACCAGTCGAGTCCTCATATAATACACAACATATATCCTCTGAATTACCTATCAATCCGGCATCACCTATAATAGGAATAATACCAATACCTGATTTTCCTAAACTCTCGGATAGCAGTTGCTCAAGCCATACCGAGAAACCTCTTAATGAGGCAGGCAGATATACATACAATTTATCTATCCCTGACACAAGGTTTACGCCCAGATAATCCACTAGGGGAACTACAGGATTTTGCTCTCCTGAATTACGAGAGTCAGATACCATTCTAGTCGCAGAGACCATAACAGACGAGACGTCTGAATTGTTAAGCAGAGCTGGAAATAATCCAAACGAAGATAATTCAGAAAACCTACCCCCGATATCGATCTTGCTAGTGATAACATTGCGAAAATTATATTTAAAAGCTAATTCTTCTAAAAATGTGCCATGGTCGGTAATAGCAATAGCATTTACAGTTCCATTAGATAGTCTTAGTGAAGGTCCTAATTGTCTCAAAAAATACCGGGCCAAAATTACCGTTTCTAAGGTTGTTCCTGATTTAGAACATATAAGTAGAAGAATCTTTTGGTTTCTCACTTCCTCAACTATTTTTTGGAGAGTTAACGGAATTATCGAGTCAACAAAAATGAATTTTGGAGAATCTTCTCCTAAAGAAACTATGGCCTTAGCACCTGCACTACTACCTCCAAGGCCAATTAGCAGGACGTATTGAAATTTTTCCGAACGTATTTTCTCTGCTAAATCAAAATACTGTATGGCCTCAGTTTCAGTCCAATCGCAACCTAACGACCAACCCAACCCTTCCAAAGTATGATCTCTATCGAAATATACAGATTCATCCACATCAGCCCAGAATCCAGAAAGAGCATCATTTATCAAGGCTTCATTCCAATTCAGAAAAATATGTTTAGAATGCATAGTCCAAAAATAGTCAGCTTACCGAAAGAGTAGCTTTTTTCTTTGATATATTCCCTATAAGTAGATCAAACGAATCAGAAAATGCCTTAACTCCATCTGCGAGTAACATATCTGCAATTCCTGCCATATCTATACCAATTGCAGCTAAGTGATCAATATGATTGTACGAGTCATTTAAGTTTGCAGTAATAGTATTTTTTGCTATGCCGTGATCAATAAATGCATCCAATGTCACATCAGGCATGGTATTTACTGTATTCGGACCAATCAAATTTTCTACATAGAGAACATCTCGCATTTCCGGATTCTTCATACTGGTGCTAGCCCATAAAGGTCTCTGCATATTGGCACCTGCCTTCTCAAGTCGAAGGAATCGATCTGAAGTAAATATCTTCTCAAATTCTTTATAGGCGATCTTGGCGTTGGCGATACCGGCCTGCCCCATTAGGACTTCGGAATCAAGTCCTTTTTCTAAAATGATTTTATCTACTGCCGTGTCTACTCTGCTTACAAAAAAAGAAGCCACAGAAGATACCTTCGACAAATCCATATCTTTTTCATATAGATCATCAAGCCCACTTAAATAAGATTCTCTTACTAAAGAATACATATCTCTGGAGAATATCAATGTGACATTGACACTCACACCACTTGAAATCAATTCACGAATTGCCGGTATCCCTGCTTTAGTCGCCGGAACCTTTATCATCAGGTTAGGGCGGTCAACCTCTTCATGAAGTCTTTTGGCTTCAGCTATCGTTCCATCCGTATCATAAGCAAGATGAGGATTTACCTCTAACGACACATAACCATTCTTACCGCTAGTATTTTTGTAAATATCCATCAAAAGGTCTGCAGCATTTTGTATATCTGCAATCGCCAGCTTCTCAAAAAGCTCAATATCAGAGAATTTTTCCTCACCCATCCTCTGAATATCCGAGTCGTACACACTAGATGTAGAAATCGCTTTTTCAAATATACTAGGGTTTGATGTTAATCCAACAACTCCTGAATTTAATATTTCTACCAATCCACCAGATACAAGTAATTCTCTGCTTATATTGTCATACCACACTGATTGACCAAGTTTATCAAGATCCCGTAAATTCGCGGATTCCGACATGTATTTCCTCCATTAAGGCAAATGGGATTGATTTATTCTTTCCGACATTTATTATCGCTATAACCTATGAAAGCATCATAACATCCACACCTTTTACTACTAAGAATTGTAGCCTCTTAAAGCTGGACAATCCTGCGAGACATTTAAGAATCGCCGGTTGAAATGTGAATTTCAGGCGTTATGTTTAACGGACCTCACATAGTTAACCGTCTGTACAAAACAAGTAGACGCTCTGGCAAATCATTTATATCATCTAAAATTTCATATCCCATGTCGGAACACATCGTTTTTAGATAATCATGTCCATTTTTATCAACGGTCAAACAAAACGAGTTTATACCTTGTCTTTTCGCTTCATCTAATGCCATTTTAGTATCATGAACGGCATACTCTTTTTCCACTCCTTCTCTACTGTAGCCGCGATCCTGCGGCCGTCCATCACTTATCAGGAACAATATCTTCGTCCTGGCATCTGTATTCTCTAGTTTGTATACTGCATGCCTTATGGCCGGCCCCATTCTTGTAGCATGTAACGGTGCAATTCTATCAATCCTCCGTTTTACTCTATCGGAGAAGGTTTCTTGTAGGTCTTTCACCGTATAGAACTCCACATTTTCCCTTCCGTACCCGGAAAAACCGTATATCCCATAGGTGTCGCCTATAGCCTCCAAAGCATTAATAAGGAGAACCATCGATTCTTTTTCCATATCAATGATACGTTTATATGATCTTCTCATTTGTTCCCCTCGCCGTGTCCTCAACCAAACCATATATTCCACCGGGTCATCTGGAGCATCCCAATCGTCCTGTTTGCCTTTTCCTTCATCTATTGCCTCAGCCGTGGACGCACTGGTGTCCAAAAGAAAGGCAACTGCTACGTCACGTTGAACCTTATTGCGCCGCCAATAAAATTTTTCGTCCGGGCTAGAACCTGTCTTTATATCCACCATATTCTCAATTACGTCATCAATATCAATGTCTTCCCCGTCTATCAACTTCCTTTCTTTCCTGAACATCTCAGGTACCATCATCTCAAATTGTCTTCGTATCCGAGTGACTAGGGTGCCATATTCGTTTAGAGTAGCTCCGAAATAGGTGGGGTCCCCTTCCTGCATAGTTTTTTGCCTCACGATGCACCAGCGGGGCTTGTAGTCTTCTGCCCTAAAATCCCATTCGTCATATACAAATGTTTCTGGTTCAGCTGGCTCGAGTTCTCCTCCATCCTCATCGACGTGGACGAAGGGACCTTGCGCATCATCAGGGGATTGAGGCATATTAGCCCCAGCCTCTTTCATAATATTATCTGCAAACATCCCACTAGATTCCTGAATCTCTCCTTCGGTAGCCTGTAGGTCCAATTCCGCACTGTTCTCAAGAAGTTCCTGCAATTGTTCTTGTGTAAGTGGCTCTCCCTGTGTTTGACCCATTTCATCTTGTTGTTGCATCCTCAATTCAGTCATTAACTGAGCCAGTTCAGGCTTGAAATCCCCTCGATATTCAACTTCTTGAATTGACTCATATTCCTCTTCCCCTTCTGGGCGCAGTTCCATTTCCATGCCCATCCCTATCTGTTGGAGAAGATTCTCCATATCCTCGGGATCAACGTAATCTTCATCATCCTCATCATCAAAATCCATATCATTCCAATCATCAGGAGGAATTTCCTCATTCGGTATTGCAGCGATAACCGCATAAATCCTTAAGGTCGCCTCTGCCGTATCTTCAACCGACGCACTGACATCCAGGACTCTCCGAGCGATCTGTGCTACTTGTGCAGCTTCTTTATTATATTTGGAGGGGGCTATTACACCTTCGTATTGCTGCAGGCTGAGTCTGACCATGAATTCCACCATAGCCTCACGAGCCGGGAGTTCTTTTATATCTGGCCTGTTTTCGTGAGAATCACTTTGAACCTGTACATAAGAAGATTTGATCCCTGGGTACTCGTTTTTCACTCTCGCATCCAATCGTCCATCTTCTACTACAGTAAAAATATCTAGGGCCAATTTGCGGTCTTCGAACAAATCAAAAAACCTTTGCATATCAGTGAGCCAAGCCCTCTCTAATCCTGCCTGTCCTTCAAGCAATTCATTGCCAGGGTCGGTTGGGACACCCGGATCACTTTCTGTGGAAAGGTTATCTTGAGCCTCCTCCAAAGCCTCTATTCTTCTCTTTTCAAGATCAAGTCTGAGGTTATCAAATAGTTGTGACTCTCTTTCAAATTCAAATATAAAACTACCGAATTCCAAATGAGCTACTTGGTGAGTAGACACCACTTTGAACCAAGCATAGTTTTCTTCTTTAGTGGCATACCTATCCACCACCGTAGGTACAAACACGGTAGATCCTTCCGTAGTAGGAGATTCATTTGAAACCCAACCTATATTCTTCTCTACGAGAGCGTCAGTAGGAGATAATTTTATCTCGGCGCCAGCAAGAGCCCTACAGTACATTTCCATTACAGGTTTAATACGATCAAATTCTATACCTGAAGACAAGGTCTCCATTACTGCTTCAGAGTGAGAAGATTCTATTTTAAAAAAAGCAAGTCCCCCATCCCTGTTTTGAGACAATGTATTAACCCCTTCCTGATACCAACGTCCCAGTTGAAGTATTGTCAGCTTTTCCAACACGATTGGGGCAGATTTTATGAATTCCGGCATCGCTAGAGGTTCTTCATGCAATAGAGTTTCCGCAAACCCCAAAACAATGTGATGATGATCTTCCTCCAAAAGGGATAGGGATTCCGATATATCTAACATAGTCCCCGGTATATTTGTGCCTCCGCTATTTACCAAACTTTCCGCTAAATTCAGAAATCGCATCCTCTCTTCTGGATGGATTTTGGGAAGTGCCTTTGCTCCAGCCTCAAAAAAACTTTTGACTTCTCGCCAACCTGTTTCCACCAATGTCGTTGCCAAAGACAAAAAAGCATCTTTGTTATCACCAACCAATGGGAAAATCTGCTGGCCTAATGTAAGACATTCAGATGAAAGATCATAGGACCTGTGAGAAAGAGCGTCTAAGAAATTAGCGAATTTTTCCAGTTGCTGAAATGAAAGAGTATCCAGAAGAGTAGGAGTTTCAGCGAAAAACCTACATGCCAATGTGCTAGATTTCCAGGTTCCTTTGTATAAGCCGTCTCCAAGGCCCGCCCAACTTTCTATATGCCGTGATCTCAATTTGCTCATCGTCGAAGGACTAGCTTCAAAATATGCAGCTGCAAGAGTAGGAGACTCCCCGCAAAGGGAAGTTCCACACTCCATCCAACGAACAAAATAACTGTATGGCATCGAAGAAATCACGCTAGGACTTACCTGAAAGAAATGGGCTGCAGCCTCCCATGAACGTACAGTTTGTCCTGCTATATCAATTCCTCTCCTCAGCCAATCTAATATTTGTTCTTCAGAAAGAGCATTCGGCATTTCGGAAATGGCCCTGTTGAAATTATCCAGAACGGGTCCCGGAAATTTTTGCAATTCAACAACAAATTCTTTTAAATGTTCCGATTGATCAGTCACTGAGGCTCCTTCAATTTTGGCTGATTGACATGAACGGCAAAATTTTCGAGAATTCTAGCTGTAGCACCAAACACCACATTACCGCAGTATTGATATGCGGGCTGCATAACCACACGATCGTTTATTAATTTGGCCTCATACCTAGCACAATCTTCCCTAAACAACGCTGAAAGTGGAAACTCTATAACGTCTTCGACCTCGTCGTTTTGTACATCGTATTGATACGGGTAGGAAATCAAACCAACAGTCGGAGTGATGAGATAACCTGTTGTTGTTTCAGTTTTATTTAAGACGCCTAAAATCGATATGTTCTGTCCTGCTATACCCATTTCTTCTCTGGTTTCCCTCAAGGCAGTTTCAGTCAAATCCTTGTCTTTATTGTCCTTCCTTCCTCCAGGAAAGCAAATCTCCCCTTTGTGGTGTTCTACTTTTCGGGTCCTCCTATTCAAAATCAACCAGTATTCGCCATCCTTTTCAAAAAGTATCACCATCACACCAGCCTCTACGTGGTCTATTGCGTGGTCTATTGCGGAATCTTCAGGTTCTCCTGCTTTACCCAAATTCTCTTGGAGATGAGCCGGTGAAATTATCACAAGTAATATTATTCAAATATTGAGGAAATGATTTCTGTAATACTTTGCTGCAAAGATTCATCATCTGTAATCGCCCAATTAACTGATACCTGACATGCTCTTCGAGGTGTAATGCCTTCTGAGATCAGCTTACCTGCATATATTAAAAGTCTGGTACTAGCCCCCTCACCTAATCCATGCTCTTTTAAGTTCCTTACTTTTTCACCTAGTTTTGCCAGTTGATAAGCTACATCCTCATCGACCCCAGCCTCATGCGCAACTATTTGTGTCTCCAATTCGATTGGTGGGTAGTCAAACTCTATAGAGACAAATCTTTGCCTAGTACTATGTTTCAAATCTTTCAAAGCACTTTGATACCCTGGGTTGTAGGAAAGAACCAGTAAAAATCCCTCAGCAGCTTCCAGGAGCTCTCCCCGCTTTTCAATCGGCAGTATCCTACGATGATCAGTCAAAGGATGTATTAAAACCGTAGTGTCCTTTCTAGCCTCCACAACTTCATCCAAATAACATATCCCTCCGGCTTTCACTGCTCTTGTCAAGGGACCATCAAGCCACACAGTCTGATCTCCCTCAAGCAGGTACCTTCCAACTAGGTCGCTTCCGGTGAGATCTTCGTGACAGGCGATCGTGACCAATGGCAAGTTGACGCCTGAATCGTCTGAATCGCTCTTTTTAACTTTAGTTAATTCAATTCCCAACTTATAAGACATGTATTCAACAAACCTGGTCTTACCACACCCGGTAGGTCCTTTAAATATCAAAGGCAGCCTACTTTTATACGCAGCTTCGAATAATTCCACCTCATCAGCAATCGGCACGTAGTATGGCTCTTCCTGCAATTGGTATTCTTCAATAATGAAACTTTTATAGAGAGATTGAGTTGTCATATTCAGCTATCCTACTCCTAATTATTAACTACTCTGGTATTCCAAATTTTTTCTACATTATCTGTTAATTCATCTATAGTCTTATCGTTGGATATTACAACATCAGAATGATCAATCCTTTCTTCTGTCGACATCTGAGAATCTATCCTAATGATTGCATCCTCTCGACTTAAAGAATTACGATCCTTTAACCTTTCAATCACGGTTTCCTTGTCTGATGTAACAACCCATACTTCATCAAATAAATCCACCCAATTCGCTTCAATAAGAACTGCTGCTTCCACCACTACTACATCAGTGCCATTGGATGAATATTCTTCCAACTGAGCTTGAATCATATTTCGAATCAATGGGTGCATAATAGCATTCAGTTTCGCCATGTTTTGAGAACTAGAAAAAACTATTGGGCCAAGTTTTTTTCTGTCGACGGTACCATCATCTCCCACGATTTGATCTCCGAATGAATCAACCACCATATCAAACCCAACAGTACCAGGTAAATAAGCCTCATGGCCAAGCAAATCGGCATTCACAACCGTCGCCCCAAGATCATTTAATATATTAGAGACCAAGGACTTGCCAGTCCCTATGCCTCCCGTAAGACCAATACTGAGCATATTACCTCGTCTAGGAAAAAGTCATTCGGTCATTCTACAGGAGGTTAATTTTGAGGGTCAATTAAAAGTCCGCTGCAGGACGATAATTTGAAGCCTAAGGAAAATTTACCTACCATATATAATAAAGGCCTAAGCAGTCATAAGAGCTTATTAAATATGCAAGAAAAACTCAGACAAATACCAAGCGTCAGTTCGATGCTTATGAACACGAGAATCTCAAATTTGGTAGACGAATTCTCATCCGAAGTGATAACTAAAATTGTGCAAAATACTCTCAGTGAAATAAGATCGACGACGAATTGCACATCTGAAATCCCAACCATATCGGAAATAGCCGATCAAATATCGGATCACGTCCATACAAACTGGTCCAATTGGCCCCGAAACGTTATAAATGCCACAGGGGTAGTAATTCATACTAATCTAGGACGTGCCCCCTTAAGCCTAGAAAGTATGAAAGCAGCGACGGATTCCTCTAAATCTTATAGCGATTTGGAATTAGAACTAATTTCAGGGAAGCGAGGATCTCGGCAGGTCCGGGTTTCCAAATTATTATCTGCTTTGACAGGGGCAGAAGCAGGCCTAGTAGTGAATAATAATGCTGCAGCTTTAATGCTTGGTCTTTCAGCCTTGGCATTAGAAAAGGAAGTAATCGTTTCAAGATCAGAAGCGGTGGAAATAGGCGGCGGATTCCGAATCCCAGATGTCCTAAAACAAAGTGGCGCAACTCTGGTAGAGGTAGGAACAACAAACAGAACATACGTGGAGGATTACGAAAGGGAAATAACTGAGGAAACCGGAGCAATTCTCTCAATCCACGCTAGTAACTTTAAAATAATTGGCTTCACTTCTACGACATCGATATCAGATCTTTCAAATCTAGGGGCAAGACGGGGTATTCCTGTGCTGCACGATGTCGGAAGTGGATCTTTGCTTGACACAACTAAGTATGGACTGGCAGCAGAGCCTCAGCCTCAGGCAAGTATAGCTGCCGGTGCAGATTTATGCTTTTTCTCAGGAGATAAATTATTGGGCGGGCCACAGGCTGGAATAGTTATCGGGCGAAAAAAATATATTGAGAAACTTTCAAGACATCCATTAGCCAGAGCCTTCAGAATAGACAAAATGAATTTGGCGGCGTTGACCGCAACCCTAATTCACTATCTCAAAGAAGAGACGGAGGCCAAAATTCCGGTCTGGCAAATGATATCTGCGACATCAGATGATATTCGGAAACGGGCAAGCAACATACTCAACAAGATATCCAGTAATGATCTTTATTCAATAGAAGTAATTCAGACGGAATCCACAATTGGTGGTGGCAGTTTACCCGGCGAAACTATGGAATCGGTCGGAATTAAAATAGCTGGAAATAATCCTGAAAAATTAGCAGCGAATATCAGAAACGGAAACAGGCCCATAGTTTCCAGGATAGAAGACGATGCAGTTATATTTGATCTACGTACTGTATTACCGAATGATGATGACATACTAGCGACAGTCATTTCGGAAAACACGAAAGAATAAATGCCCTACCAAAACCCTCACGACTCTACTCTTTTCAAAAAAATGTCTATTCCAAATGAGATACACCTTCGTAGAGATAAAGTGGTACCTGCCATTCAAAGATTAAAAACCTACATCTCCGACGCCAAGAATGCAGGTATGAAAGAGATCAGAATTATCCATGGGCGAGCAGGAAGTGGTGACATGAGAAGAGCAGTTCATGATCTTCTCTCTACCCATACCCACATAGAAAAGTTCTACTCTGCCCCACCCGCAGAAGGAGGCCCAGGGGCAACAATAGCCGTCCTCACTATATCTCCTCACGCATAATCAGTTTTTGCATTTGTGACTGCCCCCCCACGTGGCTACCCAAAAGGGGACTAAATATGTCAAAGGAACCTTCAAATTGATCCTTTATAAAAATTTCCATCCAATATGAAATGCCTTTGGTTCAATAAGATCAAAACTGTCCCTACAACAGTCGATGCAAAAAAAGATCGTTTTCACATTGGAGAATACCTCAAAAGACACCACAAGTGACGGTCGTCGGATTGTCTTTTGTTATTCACCATGTCAGAGGACTCTTTTACGATCTTTTGACATCTTCCACAAATAATATGCTTACCCATATGAGTCTCCAATCATTAAACCACATATTCTTGTACACTATTGCACTACCCTCATAAACCATTTTTACACATCCATCAAGGCTAAAAAATGAACATGTTTGATTTTGAGGCAAGCAAACATCTTTCCCTAGGTGCTCCTTTGGCAGCTAGGATGCGCCCTACCAGTTTGGATGGAATAGTGGGTCAAACCCATTTAACCGGCAAAGACAGTCCACTCCGAAAGAGTATTGACGCGGGGAGAATCCCGTCGTTTATTTTGTGGGGACCTCCAGGAACCGGCAAAACTACAATTGCAAATCTTATAACTTCAACATCAAACTTCCACCTAGAAACAATCAGTGCAGTGACATCCGGAGTCTCTGAATTAAGAACAATCATTTCTGAGTCAAAATCACGTCTGGGTATGTCAGGACAAAGAACCGCTCTTTTTATTGACGAAATTCATAGATTTAATAAAGCTCAACAAGATGCAATATTGCCTTATGTTGAGAATGGGACGGTCACTTTTATAGGAGCGACAACCGAAAATCCTTCATTTGAAATAATTTCTCCCCTTTTATCTCGCTGTCGGGTTTTTACATTGAATGGATTAGAGATAAAAGATATTGTGCAAATATTGGCCATATCTCTAGACGATTCCGAAAAAGGTTTAGGGAAAAAGAACCTTAAAATAGAAGATGGCATCTTGGAAAACATTGCATCACTGTCTGGCGGCGATGCGCGATGGGCCCTGAACACCTTGGAGTTGGCAGCAGATTCTGCTTATGTGCAAGATAACGATTTATTAATAAATAAACCGTTGCTGAATGAGGTAGTGGCAACAAAATTATTACCACATGATAAATCCGGAGACAAACACTATGACACAATCTCGGCCTTCATAAAATCTGTACGATCTTCTGACCCTGATGCAGCTGTTTATTGGTTAGCGAGACTTCTGTTGGCAGGAGAAGACATTATGTTCATAGCAAGAAGACTTGTTATATTAGCCAGCGAAGACATAGGACTGGCCGATCCACGAGCATTGTCAATGGCAGTTTCTGCTCAACAAGCTACTCATTTTGTAGGCATGCCTGAAGCTCGTATAATTTTGTCTGAAGCGACTATCTATTTAGCCTCTGCTCCCAAAAGTAATTCAGCCTATACAGCTATAAATGCAGCCATGTCAGAAATAAAATCTTCCGGTGAAAAAGCCGTGCCACTTCATCTTCGTAATCCTGTCACCGGACTAATGTCACAAGAAAAATACGGAGAAGGTTATCAATATGCCCACGATTACCAAGGACATTTTGTAAAAACAAAAAATCTCCCGCAAAATCTTAGCACTGAAAACTTCTATTCCCCTGGAACTTTAGGTTACGAAAAATATATAGCAGAAAGACTAAACAAATGGTGGCACGAAAACACAACCGAATAGTCAGTCAACAATCTTTTTGTCCGTATTTACTCCTATCAATATCATATTTTTTGCTATTCTGATGGTATTTGATATAACCACCACTCCGCCAGCCGCAACGGCGACCGGGGCACCTAGTATGGCAGCAATAGCTCCTGCGTGGAATCCTGCGGACCCACTAAATCCCCAGCATAAAGACTGGAAACTTAACACTCTTCCACGCATCTCATCTGGAACCGAAATCTGTAACAAGGTTGACAACCCACTTTCATAAATTACTCCAGATCCATATGCCAAACCCAACAAAACCATTGATAGAAGCACCATATCTGAAAATGCAAATGCAATTAAGCCAACGCCAAATCCGAACAATCCATAAACAACTAATTTACCCTTATTTTCCACATCAGGCATCAAGGTCATAATTACACTTGAAATTGCGGCGCCTAAAGCTCCCATTGCCATGAGGACTCCTAGTCCCCGTGCATCCAATCCAAGTTCGTCTCTGGCAATTACCGGCAGCATTGATTCAACTGCCCATCCAAATATTTCTGTAACCAGAATTGCGAATATCAAAGATCGAATTATCCTATTATCAGCAACATATTTAGCACCATAAACTAAATCTTCTAAATGGGAAGACGTGGATACTTCCGGAGACTTTATATCCCTGAGATTCAAGAAAATGAAATTTGATAGAAATAGAGAAATGAGTATAAAGACAAATCCCAAATAGATTTCTTTATCAATAAGCCAGCCGCCTGCTAATGGCGCTAAAACTCCCATGACCGTCATAGAAAAGATATTAGCCGCGGTTCCCCTGAGCAGATTCTTGGAACCCACAAAATCTAAAGTCATAGCCAATTTACAGGGAAGTCTTACAGCGTGAAAAGCGCCTCCGCAGAAGCCATAAACCAACACATGCCATACCTCAAGAACGTCGTAAAAGGCCGCTATTCCCAAAAGGGCAACAACGAGTATTTGAATATATTGAGTGATTACCAATAATATCTTTCTGTTGTATCGATCTACGAGAACTCCGGCTAAGGGGCTGAACAATGTCATCCCAACCCCAGAAACCCCAGCGGTAGCACCAACCCAGAATGCAGAATCAGTCTCCATTAAAACAACCCAGCCTTGGATCATAGGGCTTACCATCATCGAAGCATCGTCAAACAACAACCCCGCAAAAAAACGGCGGTAGGAATGGTTTTTGAACAGGGACAGCATATTTAAACCTGCTCAATAACCCTAAGAACTTAAAAATATAAACATGAAGTTAGTCTGTATAAAATCTATAGAATTATGATGCAACAGCATTCGCCATAACTTCTAGAACGTAGTCTATATCTTTCGAATCTACTCCATAATGGGTTACAAATCTCCATCTAGCATAAGGGGAGG